>Ga0335083_10000126_pt1 | contig 133412 bp, 136 predicted proteins | sample Lox_Sample_42_FD_206716 | JGI IMG/M metagenome (GOLD analysis project Ga0335083, IMG submission 206716) | Soil microbial communities from Loxahatchee National Wildlife Refuge, Florida, United States - Lox_Sample_4.2 | ecosystem: Environmental > Terrestrial > Soil > Wetlands | place: USA... | reverse complement strand
TCGCGCGACTGTCGTCGCGCGATCCACCTCCCCCGCTCTCGCGGGGGAGGAAGCTCCGCCGAAGCGGGGGAGGAAGCTCCTGCGAAGCGGGGGAGGAAGCGCCGCAGAGGCGGGGGGAGGAAGCCGGAATGGCGGAAAACGGGGGTTCTTGGCGAGAAATATTCCTCTGCGAACCTCTTGCGTTCTACTTTGGGCTGTACTATCTCTTCTCCGACATCACACGCAGGAGGTTAGCCTTCCACTGACGGACGACCGCAAGACCAGACAGGCAAGGGCGCCCACTTGCGGGCAGCCCGCGCGGAATCTGGGGATCGAAAGGCCGGAGCGCCCCAAGAGAGAGGGGCGCCTCGATCGGCGTCCCTCCGGGGCGCGAGGCTGGGGTGTTGCACCACAGGTGGCCCTGGCATCACAGCGACCGGACCCAAAGGCGTCGGGGCGAAGATCCCGCTTTCCGCATGTGAAGCCGTGGAGGTTCCAGATGGGCGATGTGGCTGGCGGCCTAGCCTCCGTCACGCCACCGGCCCGAAGGACATCACACCGAGCCCTGGCCATCGCGATGGTCCAGGGCTTTGGCGTGTGTGCGCGCTTCCCGCGAAGGCGGGGGAGGACGCGCTACTTCTCCGCATACGGATTTTTCGACGTCCGCAGCAGGAACCTGAGCGGAGTGCCGGCGAGGTGGAAGCTTTCGCGCAGGCCGTTGCGGAGGTAGCGGAGATAGTGCTCCGGCAACGCATCGAGCTGGTTGCCGAACAGCGCGAAGGTGGGCGGGCGCGATTTGGGCTGGGTGATGTAGCGGATGCGCACGCGCCGGCCCTTCACGGCCGGCGGCGGATTGCGCGACAGCGTCTGCTCCAGGAAGCGGTTGAGCTGGCCGGTGGGCACGCGGGTGTTCCACGCCTTGTCCGCCGCGGCGATGGCGGGCGGCAGCCGGTCGAGCCCCTGGCCGGTCCTGGCCGACACCGCGACCAGCGGCGCGCCTTCCACCTGCGGCAGGAGCCGGTCGAGCTGCTTGCGCAAGGCGGAGATCGCGCCCGTCCTGTCCCCGGCGAGGTCCCATTTGTTGACGGCGAAGACGATGGCGCGGCCCTCGCGCGCGATGAGGTCGGCGATGGCGAGGTCCTGCTTCTCGAAAGGCTGGGTGACGTCGATGACCACGACCACGCATTCGGCGAAGCGGATCGCGGACAGCGCGCTCGCCACCGACATCTCCTCCAGCGTCTCGCCCGCCATGCGCGCCTTTTTGCGCATCCCGGCGGTGTCGTGCAGCAGGATCTCGCGGCCGCCGAAGGCGCCGCCCACGTTCCACGTCGCCTTGACCGCGTCGCGGGTGATGCCGGCCTCGGGCCCGGTCAGCGAACGCTCCTCGCCCAGCAGCCGGTTGAACAGGCTCGACTTGCCGACGTTGGGCCGGCCCACGATGGCGAGCCTGAGCGGGCCCCGTTCGCCGTCCTGCGCGCCGTCCTCCGGCTCCGGCGGCGCCCGGCTCTCCTCGGCGAACGGCGCCAGCGCGTCGAACAGCTCTTCCATCCCCAGCGCGTGCTCCGCCGAAACCGCGATCGCCTCGCCGAAGCCGAGCGCGAAGCTCTCCGACGCGTTGGGCCGCACCCGGCCCTCGCACTTGTTCGCCGCCAGCACCACGGGCTTGCCGGATTTGCGCAAGGCGTCCGCGATGATCTCGTCCCCCGCCGTCACCCCGTCGCGCGCGTCGATGACGAAGAGGCAGATGTCGGCTTCGGCGATGGCCGCCCGGGTCTGTCGCGTCATGCGCATGGCGAGGCTTTCCGGCGCGCCGGTGTCGAAGCCCGCGGTGTCGATCAGGTGCAGCGAAAGCCCGCCCAGCCGCGCCTCCGCCTCCTGGCGGTCGCGCGTCACGCCCGGCGTGTCATGGACGATGGCGAGCTTCTTGCCGGCGAGCCGGTTGAAGAGGGTGGACTTGCCCACATTCGGGCGTCCGACGATGGCGAGCCTGGCGGCCATGGCGCATGGGCGTCCTTGCGCCGCCTCAGCGCAGCGCCACGAGCTGCGCGTCGCTGGTCAGGACGTAGAGCGTGCCGTCGGCGACCGTGGGCGCGATCAGCGCGCCGGCCGGCATCTCCATGCGGCCGAGCAGCTCGCCGGTGTAGGGCGAGAGCGAGGCGGCATAGCCGTTGGACGAGACCACGATCAGCCGGTTGGACACCAGCACCGGCCCGGACCACACGATGGGATGGTCGCGGCTCTCCGGATCGGTCCAGCGCGGCAGCTGGTGGGACCATTTGATGCGCCCGTCCTTGCGGGTCATGCACAGCACCTGGTCGTCCGTCGTCAGCACGTAGAGGAAATCGCCCGCGGCCCACGGCGTCTGGATGCCGCCGATGTCGCGGCTCCAGGCGCGGTCGCCGGTGTTGAGGTTGATCGCCACCATCATGCCGGAATGGGCGATGGCGAAGACCATGTCGCGGTCGATCACCGGCCGGCCCGCGATGTCGTCGAGCTCCGACAGGGCGGTCACCGTGCCGTTGCGCGAGAGCATGTCGTTCCAGGCGATGCGGCCGGTCGCCACGTCGATGGCGTAGAGCTCGCCGGAGGTGTAGGGCACGATCACGATGCCGCCCGCCACCGCCGCGCTGGTGCTTTCCAGGATGCCGGCGGTCTCGGCGATGCCCTGGTTGTCCCAGAGCTGGCGGCCGTCCTGCTCGGCCAGCGCGTAGAAGTGATTGTCCTCGGTGGAGACGAACACGCGCCCGCCATTGGCGACCGGCGCATTCACGATCGGAATGCCCAGATCGACCTTCCAAACCTGCTTGCCGCTGGCGGCGTCCATCGCGAACACCTGGCCGAAGCCGGTGGAGACGAAGATGTCGCCATTGTCATAGGCGATGCCGCCGCCGAAGCCCTTCGACGGATCGATGGAATGATCGGAGCCGAACATGCCGAGCCACGGCCCGTCGCCGCCGGCCGGCGCGAGCTCCTTGTCCCACAGCGGCTTGCCGTTGCCGGCGTTGAAGACGAACACATGCGCCTCGGCGTCGAGCACGTAGACCCGCCCGTTGGCCACGATCGGCGGCGCGGTCAGCCGCGAATCCGAATCCGAGCCCTTGCCCGCGTCCTCGCTCCAGGCCGGCGTGAGATTTCCGCCGGCTTCGAGGTGGTACATCGCATTGGCGGCATAGCCGCCGGGCTCGGGCCAGGCGTCGTTCCGGTAGGGCGGCGGCAGCAGGACGTCGGTCTTGGCGAGATCCGGATCGGCGCTGATCGTGGTGTCCGAGGTCATGACATCGATGCGCTCGCCCTTGATGTTGGATTTCTTGGGCGAGTTGAACCAGCTCGTGGTCGCGTCGCTGACCATGTCGATCATCTCGCAGCCGGCGAGCGTGAAGAGGGCGCAGGCGAGAAGCGCCGCGCGAAGGCCGATGCGAACGGTGGTGTGTCTCATTTGGGCGGATTGCTCGGAAGAGGAATGCTGGGCGCGCCGGGTTGGGCCTGCTGGTCGGAAGCGGGCGGGGGCGGCGGCTCGGGCACCTGGCCATAGTCCCGCGCCCCGCCGGAGCCGATCAGCTCGGCCATGAAGCCCGCGCGTTCGCGCAACGGCGCCGGCGCCTTCATGTCCTTCGCCAGCGCCTTGTACTCGGCGGCGGCGGCCTCGGGCTTGTTGTTGCGGAAGTTCCAATAGGCGAGGATTTCGCGCGCCGCCGGGCTCCAGGGGCTCGACGGGCTGGTGAGCGTGCCGAGCGCTTCGTTGACGTCGGCAACCGGCGAGTAGTCGACGATGGCCCAGGCCCAGCGGATGCGCGCCAGCGGCGCGAGATACTGGTCGCCGCCCGCCGCGATCTGCCTGTAGAGGCTGAGCGCGTCGCCCTTCTCGCCGGCGGCCAGCAGCGCGTCGGCATGCTGGAGGCGGGCCAAGGTCTTGTATCCGCTGGGGGCGGAGTCGGCGAGGCGCCCGAACTGGTCGGCCGCCTGGCCGGGCTGGCCGTTCTGGATCATCTCGATGGCGGCCTGGTATTCGGCCGACGCCTTGAGGCGCTGGCGCTGATCGTAGGTCCGCCAGAGCTGGAATCCCGCGACCGCGATCACCAGCAGGCAGGCCGCGGCGACGATGTAGTCGCCATACTGCTTCCACAGCTGCTCGAACCGCTCTTTGCGGACTTCTTCCTCGACTTCCTGAAAGATGTCGCTCACGGAGGATCCCTGGTGACGGCCCGGCACGCCCGGCCTAAGGCCTTGGCCGCGCGATGATTTAGCCGCTAGACGCAGCGGGCGCAACTCGACGGGGCGTGAAACGCCCGCAATGCCTAAGCCGCCGGTTTCAGGCCGTTTTCTTCATTTCGTAGACGTTTTCACGGCCCGGGAAGGCGCGGGCGCGGACATCGGTGGCGTAGGCCTTCACCGCCGCCTCGATCTCGGGCCCGAGCTGGGCGTACTGGCGGACGAATTTGGGCGGGCTGGGGTTGAGGCCCAGCATGTCCTCCATCACCAGGATCTGGCCGTCGCATTCCGCCGAGGCGCCGATGCCGATGGTGGGGATGGCGATGTCGCGGGTGATCTTGGCGGCGAGCGGCTCGGCCATGCCTTCGAGCACGATGGCGAAGGCGCCCGCGTCGGCGATGGCCCGGGCGTCGGCCTCGATGGCGGGCCACTCGGCCTCGGTGCGGCCCTGCGTGCGGAAGCCGCCGAAGACGTTGAAGGCCTGCGGCGTGAGCCCGATATGGCCCATCACCGGGATGCCGCGCTGGGCGAGATATTGCACGGTTTCTGCCAGCCGCTTGCCGCCTTCCATCTTCACCGCGGTGCAGCCGGTCTCCTTCATCACCCGCGCCGCGTTGCGGAACGCGACCTGCGGGCTCTCCTCATAGGAGCCGAACGGCATGTCGACCACGACGAGCGCGTGCCTGGAACCGCGCATCACCGCCTGGCCGGCCAGGATCATCATCTCCAGCGTGACGGGAATGGTGGTCTCCAGCCCGTGCATCACATTGCCCAGGCTGTCGCCGACCAGCATCAGGTCCACGTGCTGGTCGAGCAGCTTGGCGGTGTGCGCGTGGTAGCAGGTGAGGCACACCACCGGCTTGGCGTTCTTGTGCGCGCGGATGTCCGGCACGGTCACGCGCCGGGTCTGGGTCACGGCGGACATGGCATCTCCCGCTCGAAAGGCCCCGGACTATACGCCATGCTGCAACTGCGAAACAGCGGTTTCTGGCTGGAAATTCCGCGATCTCGCGCAACCCACGGCGCGGCCCGCCTCCGGGGGCGCCGTCGCGCGTCCATCGCAAACTCTTCACATCGCGTGGGGAACGCGAAGGGATGCGACGCGTTCGGCTGACATGGGCTGCATGTGGGCGCTATCCGCCCGGGCATTGAAAGAATTGTCTTCATCAGGTGGAAGGGGCGCGTCCATGGTGATGGTGTCGAAGTGTGCCGCCAAGAAGAACGGGGAAACCGCGAAAGGGAGCCACGCACATGGAACAAACGATGGAACGAAGGCCGCCGGATTTCGTCATCCCGCGGGATCAGGCCGGCCTGCGCAAGCTGATCCTCAAGCTGCGCTGGATCGGGCAGGAGGACGAGGCTGAAAAGCTGCGCGGCGCGCTCGGTTGTGACGCGCCCGGACTGGTGTGCGTGGACGAGCCCAGGGTGACGGATTAGCGCCGGGCAATGTGTGGGGCGGTCAGCCGCCGAGATAGAGCACCGCCAGGGTCGCCGCCGTCGCCAGATGCAGCAGCACGTGCAGCGTGTTGGGCACGATGCCGTTGTGCATCGGCAGGAAGGCCGCGGTGTCGCCGAACATCGCCTGGTAGCGCGCCGCGCGGGCAGGCTCCGGCCGGAACAGGTACGGCACCCACCAGGCGCGCAGCTCGCCGAGGAACAGCAGGCCGTAGCTGATCCACAGCCACCACACGAGCCACATGGGCCGCGCACCGCCGAAATGGCGGACGCTGTAATAGAGCCCGATGGTGTAGGGCACGCTCTGCACCAGCGTCACGAAGACGAGGCGCGGGAGAGGATCCTGCCGCCGCACGGCCCCGACGTCGTTCAGCCGTCCCAGCGGCAGCCAATCGTGGAGCCACAGGAACGCGACCTGGAACGCCTGCAGGCCGATGAGCGCGGGCTCGAGCGGCACGCCGTGAAACCTCATGGGCTGGCCGGCGCCCGCTTCAGGCTTCCCCGGCTTCGCCTTCCGCGGCTTCCGGCTTCGGCCCGGCGCCTTCCTCGAACATGGCCTCGGCATTGGCGGCGGCCTCGGCGGCGGCCTCTTCCTCGGGCGTCTGTTCGGCGAGCACGTCCTCGCCGCGCGCCTGGCGCTCGGCCTCGTCCTCGTTGCGGGCGACGTTGATCGTCGCCTGCACGCGGACTTCCGGATGCAGCACGACCGCGATCTGGAACAGGCCGATGGTCTTGATCGCCCTGTCGAGCGGCACCTGGCCGCGGCTCACGGTGAAGCCGCCGGCGGTGATGACGTCGGCGATGTCGCGCGGCGAGACCGAGCCGTAGAGCTGGCCGCGGTCGCCCGCCTGGCGCAGCAGCACGAAGCTCTTCCCATCCAGGGTCCTGGCGACCTTCTCGGCCTCGCTCTTGCGCTCCAGATTGCGCGCCTCGAGCTGGGTCTTCTGGGTCTGGAAATATTCGCGGTTCGCCTTGGTGGCGCGCAGCGCCTTCTTCTTCGGCAGCAGGTAGTTGCGGGCGAAGCCGTCCTTCACCTTCACCTCGTCGCCCATCTGGCCGAGCTTTTCGACGCGTTCGAGCAGGATCACTTGCATGACGGCCTCCTCACTTCACGACGTAGGGCAAGAGCGCCATGAAGCGCGCGCGCTTGATCGCGTTGGCGAGCAGGCGCTGCTTCTTGGTCGACACCGCGGTGATGCGGGAGGGCACGATCTTGCCGCGCTCGGAGATGAAGCGCTGCAGCAGCTTCACGTCCTTGTAATCGATCTTCGGCGCGTTGGCGCCCGAAAACGGGCAGGTCTTCTTGCGGCGGAAGAAGGGACGGCGCTGTCCGCCGCCCGCTCCGCCGGAACGGTCTCCACCATGGCTCATAGGACGGCTCCTTCTTCGCTCGCGCCTTCCGGCTTGCGATCCTCGCGCTCGCGCTTGTTCTTGTTCGACGAGGTGTCGAACTGGTCGACCTTCACGGTCATGAAACGCAGCACGTCCTCGTTGATCTTGAGCTGCCGCTCGAGCTCGCGCACGGCGGGCGCCGGCGCATTGAGGTTGAGGAGCACGTAGTGCCCCTTGCGGTTCTTCTTGATCCGGTAGGCAAGCGTGCGCAGGCCCCAATATTCCTGCTTCTCGACCTTGCCGCCATTGCCTTCGACGATGGTCTTGAGGTGGGTGGCGAGCGCGTCCACGCCCTGCGCGCTGATGTCCTGGCGCGCGATCAGGAGATGCTCGTAAAGAGCCATATCCGTCCCTTTCCGGGCTGCGGAACGGGCGTGGCCGGGTAAGCCTTCGTCCGCTTCGGACCGCGGGGAAACGCACCATGCGCATAAGCCGGAAACCCGGCTCCCCGCGGCCGCAGCCGCCTAGAGGGGCGGGGATGTAGTCGAAACCGGCGCCGCGCGCAAGGCCGTTGAAAATGAACGCAAATCCGGCGCGCGGGCGGCGACCTCACGCCGCCGGCGGCGGAGACGGCGTCTCGAACGTCGTCAGCCACTTGATGCGGCCGGCCGCGTCCAGCTCGCCGACGTCCATCACTTCCCCGTAGAGCCGGCCCTCCGCGTCGACACCGCAGCCGGTGAAGCGGAAGCGGGCGCCCACGGTTTCGACCGCGCTGGTCAGGACGGCCCGGTCGCCCGGGCGCGCCTTGCGGAACGCCGTCACGAACGCGACCAGGGCGTCGCGGCCGCTGACGGCGTGTTGGCCCGACGCGAGTTCGCAATCGGCCGCCATGCAGTCTTCCAGCAGCGCGCCGATGCGTGCCGGGTCGTTCTCGTTCCACGCCGCGATGTAGCTTTCCACCGCCTGCCGCGCATCGGCCATCGCCGGCTCCTGTGCATCTCCCCCGTCCCACGCTAAAGAGGTTGCGGGCGTGCGCGAAGGAAAAAATGGGCGAGGGTGCATTTTCCAGGGCTGCGTGGCGGCTGATCCCGTTCATGGGACTGCTTTACGTGGTCAACTACCTGGACCGCGTGAACGTCAGCTTCGCGGCGCTGACCATGAACCGCGATCTGGGCCTCTCCTCCGCCGCCTATGGCTTCGGCGCGGGCATCTTCTTCCTCGGGTATTTCCTGTTCGAGGTGCCCTCCAACGCGATCCTCATGCGCGTCGGCGCGCGGCGCTGGATCTTCCGCATCATGATCTCGTGGGGCGCGGTCTCCATGACCATGGCCTTCGCCCGCACCGCGCCAACGTTCTACGCGCTGCGCTTCCTCCAGGGCGTGAGCGAGGCCGGATTCTTCCCCGGCATGATCCTCTATCTCACCTTCTGGTTTCCCGCCGCCACGCGCGCCCGCTTCAACGCGCTGTTCCTCGGCTCCATCGTCGTGGCCAATATCGTCGGCTCGCCGCTCTCGGGCGCGATCCTCGGCCTGCACGGCCTCTGGGGCCTGCATGGCTGGCAGTGGCTGTTCCTGATCGAGGGCGCGCCCGCGGTTCTGCTGTCCTTCAGTGTGCTCGCCTGTCTGCCGGACGGCCCGGCGGACGCGCGCTGGCTGAGCGCGGCGGAGAAAGCGCAAATCGGTGAAACACTCGCTCGTGAAAGCCTGCCGAAAGAGGACCTCTGGGCCGGCGTGATCAATCCCGCCATCTGGATCCTCGGCATCGCCGACATCGGCATCATCACCACGCATTACGGCATCGGCCTGTGGCTGCCGCTGCTGGTGAAGGCGACGGGGCTGACCGCGTTCCAGACCGGCTGCGTTGTCGCAATTCCCTATGTGCTCGCGCTGGCCGCGATGCTGGCCTGGGCGCGCTCGAGCGATGTGCGGCGAGAGCGGGTATTCCACGTCGTGGCGCCCGCGCTCCTCGCGGCCGCGGGATTGTTCGCGGCCGGCCATCTGGACGGCGGCGCGGCCACCATCGTGGCGCTCTCGGTCGTAGTGGTCTCGACCTATTCGGCTCTGGTGGTGTTCTGGACGTTCCCGCCCTCGTTCCTCGGCGGAACCGCCGCCGCCGGCGGCATCGCGCTGGTGAACGCCATCGGCAATCTCGGCGGCTTCTTCGGCCCTTATCTGGTGGGCTGGCTGAAGGACAGGACGGGCGGATATGCCGCGGGCATGAACGTGCTGGCGGCGGGCCTGATCGTCACGGCCTTCACCGTTTATGCCTTTTCGCGGTCGCGGCGCGCCCCCGCCATGGTAGGCTGACGGGGGTCTCGCAACGGAGCGCGGCATGCGCGCGGTCGGTCTGGTATTTTGCGTCGCGGCGCTGGCCATCGTCGCGAGCCGGGCGCTGGCCTATCCCGACGGTTCGGAGGCGCTCGAATCCCGCCTGCTCGCCAGGATGGGCCCCGAAACCAGGGCCTGGATCCAGAAGGAAGGCGACAAGCTCGCCTCCGCGCACGTCTTCTCGGGCGAGACCGCGCGCAGCGCCGCCTATCAGTACGGCGCCTCCGGTCCGGGCCTGGATGCGCTGGCGTTCCTGGTGCTGATGCGGGCCGAGCGCGATGCGGACGCGTCGGTGCGCGGCGTTGCGGTCAACGACATGAGCGCGGCCGAAAGCCGGCAGGACGAGCGCCAGTCCCAGATGCGCAACGGCCAGATCACCTACGCACAGCAGGCGCAGAAGAGCGGCAGCATGCAGGTGGTGGAGGAAGCCAACGCCAAGCCGTCCGTCAGCCTCCTGCCCAACCCGAGCGGCCAGCCCACCCAGCCCTTCACGCTGCGCACGGGCGTGCCGACTTCCGGCAGCCCGCCACCGCCGGGCATCGCGCTGCAGGATGCGATGGACCGCGAATCGCAGTTCGACGATCTTGTCGCCGACGCGATGAAGCCGCTCACGCCCGCGGCCGAAGCCGCCGTTCCGGCGATGCCGTAGCGGCGAAATCTGCGCGGCTTGACTTGGGGGGCCGCATGGTCTTTTTGCCGCCCCCATGACGCGCGCGTTTCTTTTCCCCGGGCAGGGCAGCCAGCAGATCGGCATGGGCAAGGCGCTGGCGGACGCGTTCGTGCCCGCGCGCGAGGTTTTCCAGGAAGTCGACGACGCGCTGTCGCAGAGCCTCTCCCGCCTGATGTGGGAAGGGCCGGAGAGCGATCTCACGCTCACCGAGAATGCCCAGCCTGCGATCATGGCCGCGAGCCTGGCCATCGTCCGCGTGCTGGAGAGGAACGGCGGCCTCGAACTCGGCAAGCATGCGCGCCTGGTGGCCGGTCATTCGCTGGGCGAATACTCCGCGCTCTGCGCGGCCGGTGCGTTCTCGCTTGCCGATGCGGCGCGGCTCCTGAAGGCGCGCGGCCGGGCGATGCAGGCCGCGGTGCCGGTGGGCGAGGGTGGCATGAGCGCGCTTCTCGGCGCGGAGATCGATCAGGCCGAGGCGCTGGCGAAGGAATGTGCCCAGGCCGGAGGCGGCATCTGCGTCGTCGCCAACGACAACGCGCCCGGCCAGGTCGTGATCTCGGGATCGAGATCCGCCATCGACAGGGCGCCGGAGCTCGCCAGGGCCAAAGGCATCAAGCGCGCCATGGCGCTCAACGTATCGGCGCCGTTCCATTCGCCGCTGATGCAGCCCGCGGCCGACAGGATGCGCGAGGCGCTGGCGAAGGTGACGATCCGCCCGCCGGCAGTGCCGGTCGTCGCGAACGTCACGGCCGCGGAAACGGCCGAGCCGGAAACCATCCGCCGGCTCCTCGTCGAGCAGGTGACCGGCCGCGTGCGCTGGCGCGAGAGCATCCTGGCATTGCGCGGCCTCGGCGTGGGCCAGACCGTGGAAATGGGCGGCAACAAGGTGCTCACCGGCATGGTCAAGCGCACGGACAAGGATCTCGAGACCGTCACGCTCGACACCCCGGCCGAACTCGAAGCCTTCGCGGGGACGCTCTAGATGTTCGATCTCTCCGGCAAGACCGCGCTCGTCACCGGGGCTTCCGGCGGCATCGGGGGCGCCATCGCCAGGGCGCTGCATGCGCAGGGCGCGAGCGTCGTGCTGTCGGGCACGCGCGCCGACGCGCTCGAGTCGCTCAAATCCGAACTCGGCGCGCGCGCGTTCGCCGCGACATGCAATCTGTCCGTCACCGCGGACGTCGAGGCGCTGCCGAAGAAGGCCGAAGAGGCCGCGGGTGCGCCGATCGACATTCTCGTCAACAACGCGGGCGTCACCCGCGACAACCTCTTCATGCGCATGAAGGACGAGGAGTGGGACCAGGTCATCGCCGTCAACCTCACGGCCGCGTTCCGGCTCTCCCGTGCCGTGCTGCGCGGCATGATGAAAAAGCGCTGGGGCCGAATCGTCGCCATCACCTCGGTGGTGGGCGAGACGGGCAATCCCGGCCAGGGCAATTACACGGCGGCCAAGGCGGGGCTTGTCGGCATGTCCAAGTCGCTGGCCATCGAGGTGGCGAGCCGCAACATCACCGTTAACTGTGTTTCCCCCGGCTTCATCGCCACGGCCATGACGGACGTCCTGAACGACGCCCAGAAGCAGGCGATCCTGCCCCGCATCCCGGCCGGGCGCATGGGCACCCCCGCCGAGATCGCCGGCGCGGTGGCGTATCTTGCGAGCGAGGAAGCCGCCTACGTCACCGGCCAGACCATCCATGTCAATGGCGGAATGGCCATGATCTGACAATGAATTCAAAAGGTTAAGCCTGCTTGTGGCGGGCCGGGGGACGTTATGCTACCAAACGCGACCCCCGGGCGTTGCCAAGGCAGGCCAGGGGCTCGCCGTGCCCCCTATCCGCGACGGCGATGGCAACAACGAGAGGGTCAAAGAAGGCAATGAGCGATATTTCCGATCGCGTGAAGAAGATCGTGGTCGAGCATCTGAACGTGGACGCCGACAAGGTCACCGACAGCGCCTCGTTCATCGAGGATCTGGGCGCGGACAGCCTCGACACTGTCGAGCTGGTGATGGCGTTCGAAGAAGAATTCAGCATCGAAATTCCCGACGACGCGGCGGAGTCCATCGTGACCGTCGGCGACGCGGTGAAGTTCATCGAGAAGGCGCAGGCTTGAGTTGAACCTGCGTCCGGCATTTCCCGAATGCGTAGGGTAGTTGTCACGGGATTGGGTCTTCTCACGCCGCTGGGATGCGGCGTCGAGGAGTCCTGGTCGCGTCTCATCGACGGCAAGAGCGGCGCGGGCCCGATCACCAAGTTCAAGGTGGACGACCTGCCCGCCCGCATCGCCTGCCACGTGCCGCGCGGCGACGGCGCGGACGGCACCTTCAACCCGGACCGGTGGCTCGATCCCAAGGAGCAGCGCCGGGTCGACGATTTCATCAGCTATGGGCTCTGCGCCGCCGAGCAGGCGGTCGCCGATTCCGGCTGGGAGCCGAAGACGGAGGAGGAGCGCTGCCGCACCGGCGTGCTCATCGGCTCCGGCATCGGCGGGCTGGAAGGAATCGAGCAGGCCTCGATCCTGGTGCATGAGAAGGGCCCCAGGAAGCTTTCGCCTTTCTTCATCCCGGGCCGGCTGATCAATCTCGTCTCGGGCTATGCCTCGATCCGCCATCAGTTCAAGGGCCCCAACCACGCGGTGGTCACCGCCTGTGCCACCGGCGCCCACGCCATCGGCGACGCGGCGCGGCTTATCATGTTCGACGACGCGGACGTGATGCTGGCGGGCGGCGCGGAAGCGGCCATCTGCCGGATCGGCATCGCGGGCTTCTGTGCCTGCCGTGCGCTCTCCACGGGCTTCAACGGCACGCCCGAAAAGGCCTCGCGGCCCTACGATAAGGATCGCGACGGCTTCGTCATGGGCGAGGGCGCGGGCTGCGTGATGCTCGAGGAATACGAGCACGCCAGGGCGCGCGGCGCGAAGATCTACGCCGAGGTGTCGGGCTACGGCCTCTCTGGCGACGCCCATCATATCACCGCGCCCGCCGAGGACGGCGATGGCGGCTTTCGTGCCATGAAAATGGCTTTGAAGCGCGCGGGCCTGACGCCCGCCGACATCGACTACGTGAACGCGCACGGCACGTCCACGCCGCTGGGCGACGAGATCGAGCTGCGCGCGGTGGAACGGCTGTTCGGCAACGCCGCCGCCAGGATGTCGATGTCCTCGACCAAATCCTCGGTTGGCCACCTGCTCGGCGCCGCCGGGGCGGTGGAGGGCATCTTCTCCATCCTCGCCATCCGCGACCAGATCGTGCCGCCCACCCTCAACCTCGACAATCCGAGCGTGGCGACGGATCTCGATCTCGTGCCCCACAAGGCCAAGAAGCGCGACGTCCGCGCCGCACTCTCCAACTCCTTCGGCTTCGGCGGCACCAACGCCAGCGTGATCTTCACGGCGGTGAACTGAGGGCCGTTGCGCAATGGGCTTTGGAGCCACACCCGGCGTGGGCGCGCGGATCCGGACGGGCGGGGAACTGGTCCAACCGCCGTGTGAAATGGTATAGAGGTCCGCTATCGCGTAAGTTCCTCCGCAATGCGCCGCCTCCTCGTCTTCGCAGTTCTGGCCGCACTCCTCGCCGCCGCGGCATGGTATGGCGAGCAGTGGAATTATCTGCGGCCCGGCCCGTCGGAGAAGGGCACGGTGGTGCTCGTCAAGCCGGGCGAGGGCAGCGCGGGCATCGCCCAGCAGCTTCAGCGCGCGGGCGTGATCGCAAACGCGAACCTGTTCCGGCTGGGCCTGCGCCTGCGCAACCAGCAGTCCCAGCTCAAGGCCGGCGAATACTGGTTCCCCGCGCATGCGAGCCTGGCGAGCGTGGCGGGCATCCTGATCTCGGGCAAGTCCATCGAATACAAGCTCACCGCCGCCGAGGGCCTGACGAGCGAGATGATCTACCGCCTGGTCGAGGCCGACACCGTGCTGGTGGGAGACGCCGGTCCCGTTCCGCAGGAAGGCACGCTCCTGCCGGAGACCTATCTCTTCACCCGCGGCACCACGCGCGCCGCGCTGCTTCAGGAGATGCACCAGGCGCAGCAGAAGTTTCTGGCCGCGCACTGGGCGTCGCGCGCGGGCGGCCTTCCGGTCTCATCGCCGCGCCAGGCCGTGATCCTCGCCTCGGTGGTCGAGAAGGAGACCTCGATCCCCGAGGAGCGGCGCCATATCGCCTCGGTATTCGAGAACCGCCTGAAGCAGGGCATCAAGCTCGAATCCGATCCCACCATCATCTATGGGCTGACGCGGGGCTATCCGCTGGGCCGCGGCATCCGCGAGAGCGAGCTGACGCGCGCCACGCCCTACAATACCTATGTCATCGCGGGCCTGCCGCCGACGCCGATCTGCAATCCCGGCAAGGACGCCATCGCCGCCGTGCTCGATCCGGAGCAGACGAGCGACCTCTATTTCGTCGCCAATGGAACCGGCGGCCATTCCTTCACCTCGAACTTCGCCGAGCATCAGAAAAACGTGGCCAGGCTGCGGCAAATCGAGAAGGGTCACCACTAGCAACGCAAGCGGGGCCGGGGCTAAGTTCGAGCCAACGGAGTCGCAGATGATCAGCATGACCGGCTTTGCCGAGGCGCATGGGGCGAGGGACAGCCTGCGCTGGCGCTGGGAGGTGAAGAGCGTCAACGGGCGCGGCATGGAGCTCAGGCTGCGCATGCCGCCTGGTTTCGACGGCATCGAATCGGCGGCGCGCACGCTGGCCGCGGAGCGTTTCCGGCGCGGCAGCATCCAGGCCACGCTTTCCCTCGATCCGCAGGACGGCGCGCGCGCGCTGCGTGTCGATCCCGACGCGCTGGCCGCCGCGGTGAAGATCGCCAAGGAAATCGAGATGGACACGGGGCTGGCGCCCGCGCGGGTGGACGGGCTCCTGTCGCTGCGCGGCGTGATCGTGCAGGACGATGCGCTGCCGGCCGACGACGCCCAGCGCGCCGCGCGCGAGGCCGCGATCCTGGAATCGCTCGCCGTCGCTTTTGACGCGCTCAAGCGCGCGCGCCGCAACGAGGGCGCCAAGCTCGCCGCCGTGCTCGGCGGCCAGATCGAGGAGATTGCATCGCTGACGAAGGAGGCCGTCGCCCGCGCCGCCGGCCAGCCGGCCGCGCTGCGCGAGAAGCTCGCCGCGCAGTTGAAGGAACTGCTCGGCAACACGCAGCTGCCCGAGGAGCGGCTGGCGCAGGAGGTGGCGCTGCTCGCCACCCGCGCCGATGTGCGCGAGGAGCTCGACCGGCTCGGCGCCCATGTCAGCGAGGCACGCGCGCTGCTCTCCTCAGGCGAGGCGGTGGGCCGCAAGCTCGATTTCCTGGCGCAGGAATTCAACCGCGAGGCCAACACGCTGTGCTCCAAGTCGGCGGACGTGAACCTGACCCGCGTGGGGCTCGCGCTCAAGCACGCCATCGACCAGTTCCGCGAGCAGGCCCAGAATGTGGAGTGAATGGGGGGCATGAGCGGGGACATCGAACGCAGAGGCCTGATGCTCGTCCTGTCTTCGCCCTCCGGTGCGGGCAAGACGACGTTGACGCGCGGGCTGCTGGATTCCGATTCCGGCATCGTGCTCTCGGTCTCCGTCACCACGCGGCCCAGGCGCCCCAACGAGGTCGACGGCCGGGACTATTTTTTCGTCCGGCCGGACGCATTCGAGGACATGGTGCAGCGCGACGCGCTCTTCGAACACGCTGTCGTATTCGGGCACCGTTACGGCACGCCCAGGAAACCGGTGACGGACGCGCTCGCCGCCGGCCGCGACGTGCTGTTCGACATCGACTGGCAGGGCACCCAGCAGCTCAAGGAGCGCGCGCGCGAGGATCTCGTCAGTGTCTTCATCCTGCCGCCCAGCCACGATGAGCTCGAGCGCCGCCTCAGGGCACGCGCCCAGGACAGCGACGCCGTCGTCGCCGCCCGCATGGCCAAGGCCGCCAGCGAGATCAGCCACTGGCCGGAATATGACTACGTGGTCGTCAATTCCGACCTCGCCGCGGCGCAGGCCAAGGTCCGCGCCATCCTCGAAGCCGAACGCGCGCGGCGCACCCGGCTCATCGGCGTGGGCGAGTTCGTGGCGGGGCTGACGTAGTCACCCGCTTTCCGGCAAAGGGAAGGCAATTTCAGTTCGCGGCAATCCGGTACACACGCGCCGCGGTGCCGCTGAACAGGGCGGTCTTGTCGGCGGCGGACCAGTCCGCCGCGATGCGCTTGAAGGCGTTCCACAGCGTCACATAGGTGCTGCCGAAGCGGTCGACGGGGAAGTTGCTCTCGAACATGCCGCGCGACGGGCCGAACGCCGCGATGCAGGTCTCGATATAGGGCTTCCATTCGCGCGCGAGCTGTTCCGAAGATGGCTGCGGCTCGTGCCAGCGCTTGCGCCAGCCGGCGAAGGGCATCGGCAACCCGCCGAGCTTCACCGCGACATTGGGGCATTTCGCCAGCGCCCGGATGTTGTCACGCCAGGCGCCGAAGCGCTCCTCGCGCTTGCCGGCATAACGGCCCACGCCGAGCGGCGTGCCGACGTGATCGAGCACGATCGTGGTGTCGGGGAAGGCGCGGGCCAGGTCGATCAGGTCGGGAAGCTGCGGCTCCAGCAGCCAGGCGTCGAAGGACAGGCCCAGCCGGTGCAGCACCTTGAAGCCCTCGCGGAACTTCGGATCGCGATAGAGCCCGGCAGGCACGCGCCCGGCAAGGGGCCCCAGCACCATGGCATCGTCGTCGTGGCTGGCGCTCTGGCGGATGCCGCGGAAACGTCCGTGACCGGCGGCCATGTGCGAGCGCAGCGCATCTTCCACCACGCCCGGGTCCTGCCTGAGATCGACGTGGCCCACGATGCCCGCGCAGGCCCGCACGCTTCCATAGATGCCGCTCGCCGTCATCGCGGCGATGCCGTTGACGAATTCCGTCTCGCCGACGCAGCGCAGCGCCTCCGGCCCGTCGGCGCGGTACATGGCGCCGCATTCCATGTAGATCGTGGCACGGACGTTGTGGCCGCTCTTCAGGTCGGCCAGGAGTTCGTCCAGCAGGTAGCGCGGCACCTCGCGGATGATGTCCATGAAGCCGTGATCGAGCGGCGGCAGATTCCGCAGCACCTCCGTCGGCCGGTCCCACAGATGATGATGCGGATCGACGATCGGGAGCTCGGGCTCGAGGATCGGCTCGATCACGGCGTCAGCACCACGCGGCCGACGATCTTGCCTTCGCGCAGGTCGTTCAGCGTGTCGTTGGCGGCCGCGAGCGGGCGCCTGGTCACCGGCACCGGATCGACCCTGCCTTCGCGCACCAGCTTCATCATCTCGAGCGTGTCCGGCAGCGAGCCCACCATGGAGCCGCCGATGGAGATGGCGCGGAACGGGAACATCGGCAGCGGCATCTGCATCGCCCCGCCGAACAGGCCGACGATGATCACCTTGCCGCCGCGGCGCACGGCCTGGGTGGCGAAGGCGAAGGTCTTCTCCGAGCCCACGAAATCCACCACCGCGTAGGCGCCGCCATTGGTGTCCGCCATCAGGCGCTTGGCCTCGCCGTCGACCTTGGTGTTGTAGGTCGCGGACGCGCCGGCCTTCTTCGCGGCGGCGAGCTTCTCATCGTCGATGTCCGCCACCAGCGGGCCTTTGCCGAACAGCGCCCTGGCGAACTGCACGCCCATCATGCCCACGCCGCCCACGCCCAGCACCAGCACCTGGTCGTTTGGCCCAAGGTGACCGATCTTCTTCATTGCGGAGAAGGCGGTGAGGCCGGAGCACATGTAGGCCGCGCCCAGCGCCGGATCGGTCTTGCCGTAGTCGATCAGGTAGCGAGGATGCGGCACCATCACATGCGTCGCATAGCCGCCGGGGCAGCCGTTGGAGCAGCCGAGCTGGCGCGGACCGCCCACGCAGATGTTCTCCTCGCCGCGCAGGCAGGACGGGCACTTGCCGCAGCCGATCCACGGGAACGCCGCATAGCGCGCGCCGACCTTGATGTCCTTCACCTCGGGCCCGACGGCCACCACTTCACCCTCGATCTCGTGGCCCAGGGTGTGCGGCAGCCTGTTCGCCATCGGCAGCTTGTTGCCGCCGCCGAGGTCGAAATAGCCGTCATGGATATGGACGTCGGAATGGCAGACACCGGCATTGTGCACCTTGAGCAGCACTTCCGTGCCCTGCGGCGTGGGCGTCGGCGTCTCCACTTCCTGCAGCGGCTTGCCGAATTCGACGATGGCCTGGCTTTTCATATGCGTCTCCGTTCCTGTCCGCGCCTAGTGTGGCAGGGCGCGAAGCTGCCGCGCAAGCGCCGCGAAATCGGCGATGGAGAGCGTCTCCGCCCGCGCCGTGGGGTCGAGGCCCGCCGCGCGGATAAAGGCCTCCGTGCCCGGTGCGAGCGATTTCAGGCTCTGGCGCAGCATCTTGCGGCGCTGGCCGAAGGCGGCGGCCGTGACAGCCTCCAGATCGGCCAGCCGCGCCGGCGCGACGGGCTCCGGCAGCGGCTCCAGCCGGACGACGGAAGATGTGACCTTCGGCGGCGGCGTGAAGGCGCGTGGGCTCACGTCGAACAGGATCTTCGCCCGCGCCCGCCACTGGGCGAGTATGGAGAGCCGGCCGTAGCTCTTGTTGCCCGGCGCGGCCACCAGCCGTTCGGCCACTTCGCGCTGGAACATCAGCGTCGCGCTTTTCCAGAACGGCGGCCAGATCCCGCCGGTCAGCCACTTCACCAGCAGCGCCGAGCCGACATTGTAGGGCAAATTCGCCGCGATGCGCACGGGCGGCGTGAGCCGCTTCGCTTCGTCGATCTTCAGCGCGTCATCGGAGAAGATCTCCAGGCGCCCCGGATAGGCTGCGGCGATTTCCGCGAGCGCGGCCAGGCACCGTTCGTCCCGCTCCACCGCGACGACGCGCGCGGCGCCCTCCATCAGCAGCGCGCGCGTCAGCCCGCCTGGGCCGGGCCCGATTTCGTAGACCGTTTCGCCTTCGAGCGGCCCGGCCGCGCGGGCGATCCGGCGGGTGAGATTGAGATCGAGGAGGAAGTTCTGGCCCAGCGATTTCTTCGCCGCCAGCCCGTGTGCCGCGATGACGTCCCGCAGGGGCGGCAGCGGATCGGCGCGCGGCTCGGCGGCTGGATCAACGGTTTCTGGCATCGGCCATGTCCGCGGCCGTGCGGATAGCGGCGATCATGCTGCGCGCGTCCGCCCTGCCGGTGCCGGCGATGTCCAGCGCCGTGCCGTGATCGGGCGAAGTGCGCACTATGGGAAGCCCCAGCGTCACGTTCACGCCTTCCCAGAACGCCAGCGTCTTGAGCGGGATCAGCGCCTGGTCGTGATACATGCACAGCGCCGCGTCGTAGCGGGCGCGCGACTCCGCGTGGAACATGGTGTCGGCGGGAAGCGGGCCGAGCACGATGCCGCCGCCGCGCAGCGCCTCGCAGGCGGGGGCGATGGTCTCGCGCTCCTCCGGCCCCAGTTCCCCCTCCTCGCCCGCATGCGGGTTGAGGCCCGACACGGCCAGCCTCGGCCGCGCGATCCCGAAATCGTGCCGCAGCGCATGAAGCACGATCTCGCCGGTCTCCACGATGGCGGGCTTGGTGATCTTGGCCGGCACCGACGATAGCGGAACATGGACGGTCAGCGGCACGACCCTGAGCCCGCCGCCCGCCAGCATCATCACGGCACGGTCCGCGCCGGCGAGCATGCCGAGATATTCGGTGTGCCCGGCATATCCGAAACCGCCCTTCAGCAGCGAAGCCTTGTGGATCGGCGCGGTGACGACCGCTGCGCCCGCGCCGGTCTGGCAGTACTTCACCGCCACGTCGATGGCATCGATCACCGCTTCGGTGTTCACTGGATCGGGCTTCCCCGGTTCGGCGGGCTGGAGCAGCGCGTGCGATTCCATCAGCGCGGCGGCGGGCAGGGCGCCGTGGCGGCGGAACACACCCGCATCGCCGACGAGCTTCAGCGGATGGCGGCCGCACTTGCCATCCAGCGCGCGGAACGCGGCCACCGCGACCTCCGGGCCGATGCCCGCGGGCTCGCCCATGGTGATCACGACCGGCGCGTCAGGACTTGATCTTGTCTTCGATGTCGGCATTGCGCCGCAGGTCCCGCATGTATTGCCGCGAGAATACGCTCATCTTGTCCTCGAAGAGCTGGTTCTCCACTTCCTCGCGCGTCGGCGGAGTATAATGCGAGTCCTGCGGTCGCGCCTGGTCGCAACGCACGATCAGCTCGATGCCGGCCGCCGACTGGAAGGGCTGCGTCACCCCGCCGGGCTGGGCGTTGCGGATCTCCGTCTGCATCGCCGCGTTCAGGTCGGCCAGGCGCATCGAACCGAGATTGAACACGTCCACGCCCTTCATCTGGTGCGCCACCTCGGGAGCCGCCTGGCAGCTCGGGATGTGCTCGCGCAGCGCGTTCGCCGCCTGGATCGCTTCCTCGACCAGCTTCTGCGGCGGCTTGGGCCCGATGGGCAGCAGGATGCGCACGAGCGACAGCACTTCGGGATTGGGATTGGGGGGCGGATCGTTGCTGATCTTCGCGTTGGCGCCCTCCTCCCGCTCGCGCAGGCCCAGGATGTAGAAGCCGCCAACCGATCGGATGGGTTCGCTGATGTCGCCCGTGTGCATCTTCGCGAGCACCGCATATAGCTCCGGCGGAATTTGGCCTTCCTGGATCAGGCCCAGATCGCCGCCCTTGGCCGCGGTGGGATTCTGGCTGAACTGCCGGGCGATCGTGGCGAAGGACGCGCCCTGATGCATCTGGTTCTCCAGATCCTGCATGTCCTTGAGGACCTTGGGCTCCTGCTCGGGGGAATCCACGGCTTCGAAAATCTCCGATACCAGGAAGTGCGGCTTGTCCTTGCCGGCGTCGACGCGCGCCATCTCCGCGTCGACCTCTTCCTTGGAGACGTGGACGCGGTCGCCGTACTGGTCCTGCACTGTCTTTGCCCAGGCGATCTGCGCCGCGATCTGGCCGCGAAGCGTCTCCATCTGCACGCCCGCGCGGCTGAGGAGGATTTGCAGCTGCTCCTTCTTCAGATGGTTGTCGTTGAGTATCTGTTCGATCGCCTTGTCCACCTCGCCCGCGGAAACGGTGATGTTGTTCTTCTGCGCCTCCAGAAGCTGAAGCCGCTCGGTCTCCAGCTGCTTGAGCACCTGGCTCCTGAGTTCCTTGAGCGTGTCTTCGCTTATCTTCGCGCCGGAGGTGGCGGCGAAGAGCGCGGTGCGCTGGCGCAGGTCGTAGGTGGAGATCACCGTGTCGTTGACGATGGCGGCCACGCCGTCGGCGGCGTGGGCCGCGGATTCGGCCTGCGCGGCCGCGAGCTCATCGCCGGACTGTGCGGGCTGGGCCGCGGGCTTGGCGGGCCCGGCGCCGAAGGCGGGCAGGGCGGCGGCCAGCGACAGGGCACAAGCCGCCGCGGCGAGCCGACGACTGGCCGGCGAGAGCAGACGAGGGGAAATGGTCAACGGTCCGGTCTTCGTGTTGTTCGGTTTCGAAACGCGCGTCCCTGCCGCCCGGCTTCGGGGCGGGACCGGCGCGGTCCCGACCATAAGCAATTTTGCGCCTGTGATCAAAGTGTTGTGGCGGAGAAGATGTGGCGCGGGAAGATGTCCCCCGCATCCTCGGTGGACTGGTCGGTTTTTAGGTTAAAGCGCAGCAGGATGGAGGACGACGGCGGCACGTCCCGGTCCCGGGTGTACTGCCGCCGCCAGGAGAGGGAAATGCCCAGGCACTCGTCCGAATAGCCCAGCCCGAACTCCGTATCGATCATCTGGCTGGCCGCCAGGTCGCGCCGGGCCTCGGCATAGATCAGCCAGTAGTCCCACAGCCCCAGCGTGCCCTGCGCGTTGATCTCCTCGCGGGTGTCGATCCCGGGGACCACCTGCGACGGCGGCAGGCGCAGATAGCTGACCTCGATGCCGCTCCTTCCGAAGGTCGCGTCGAGATAGACCTCGTCGCGCCTGACCGTCGCGGTGTTGGGGTCGAGATCGACGCGATGGGTCAGGCTCAGGTGCGGCGGGAAGTTGATCGTCAGCCGCGCCACGATGTCGGAGGATTTGCCGGCAAGCCCGCTGTCCGACGCGATGTCGTCCGCGGGCTTCAGCCGGAAGGTCTGTCCGAGCAGCAGCTCCGCCGAACCCGACGGGAAGAACGCTTCCGTGCTGATGCCGACATTGGCGCGCGGCCCCGTTTCCACCACGTCGTAGCCGGGCAGCGGATCGAGGCTGAACAGGTCGAGCTCGTTGAGCTCGAACTGCGTGGAGTCCTGGTTGGGGATGCCGGCCGGATTGTCGCCATAGGGCGAGGCGATCAGCTGCACGATGGGTTCGATCACCAGCGAGGACTTGCCCGCGCCGCCGCCCGTTGCGAACGGCCAGCGCCAGTCGACCGAGACGTCCGGCAGCCCGCGCTCGACATAATGCGCGCTGCGGGGGAATTCCGGGAAATCGGCGAGATCGCTGTTAGTGGTGCGATAGATGTCGCCGCGGGCATCGGCGCGGACGGTGATGAGTTCTCCGTCGTTCGTCACGAATTGCCGCTTCCAGCTCAGCTGCGCCGTCGCCCGCTGGCTCGACACGCCGAGGTCGCGCGTCACCGCGGCGGTGTTGAAATCGAAGCGGAACTCCCCGCCCAGCACGTCGCGTTCCGGTATGTAGGTGTACTGGATCAGCGGCGCCACGATCGGGATGGTGGACGGCACGTCGGTCGCGAGCAGGCCCTGGAAGAAGTAGCCGGTGATCTCGAAGCGGCTGCGGCCGCTGATGCCTTCCAGGAACAGGTCGCTGGTCAGCCGCTGGTCCTGGGAGATGTTGTAGCGGTTGAGATAGGTGTCGTTGGAGGTGAGCTGGGCGTCGTAGCCGAAGCGCCAGCCGCGGTCGAGCGGAATGAGGCCGGAGCCGAACAGCGAGGAGTAGGTCTGGTCCTCGTGGCCGGAGAGCCCGCCATGCGGATTGTTGGCGACGCTGGCCTGCAGCCACATGCCGCCGTCGTTGAAGCGCTTGCGGTATTCGCCTTCCAGCAATTCGCCGCCGCGTGTGGAGACCAGCGGCGCGAAGGTCATGTCCTCGGAATCGCTGAAGGCGATATAGACCGGCAGCCGGATGAAGCTGCCAAGCGTGCTCGAAGTGCCAAGGTTGGGCGCGAGCACGCCGGTGACGTGCTTCTCGGTGCCGTCGCCCGTGGAGAAATAGGGCGTATAGGCCACCGGCACGCCGAACAGGTCGAGCACGGCATCGGTGTAGACGATCTTGTGCTCGAGCTGGTTGTAGACCGCCTTGTCGGCCTTCACCTGCCACAGCGGCGTGCGTTGTCCGGGCTTGTTGCAGATCTTGCACGGGCTGAAGACCGCGCGGCTGGCGGTGGTTTTGGCGCCCGAATCCGTCCGCGTCGCGTTCGCCGCGGCGAAGCGGCCGTATTTGCCGATAAGGGCGGAGAATGCGTCCAGCATCCCGTCCTTCATCTGGTCGGTGAGCACGGCGTGCTGGGCGAAGGCGACGTCGCCATTGGGCGCCATCATCACCACGTGGCCGGTCGCGGTGGCCACGTCCTTGTTCTCGTCGTAGGTGACGACGTCGGCGGTGACGATGCGCCCGTTATAATCGATCTCGACATGGCCTTCGGCCGTCACCTCGCCGGTGTTGGTGTCGTAGGTGACCTTGTCGGCCTTCACCAGCATCTGGCCGTTGCCGGTGCCGAGCAGCGACTTGCTGTCCGCGATGCCGCCCGTCGCCGCGAACGCGGGCGACGCCGCCAGTGCGAGAATCGCCGAGAGGACGAGCGCGCGCATCAGCCGTCCTCCTGGTGGAAGACCAGCGTCATGCCGATGAGGATGGCCGCGGTCGCGGGCGCGCAGGCGGCGAGCGCGATGGGCAGCACCCCGCCTTCGCCCAGGGTCTGCGTCACGTCCGCGAAGAAGTAGATGCCGAATCCCGAAAGCGCGGAGAGCACGATCACCCGCGTCATGCCGCCGAGCCGCGCGAGCCTCAGCGAGAAGCTCGCGGCCATGAACACCATGGCGGCGAACATGGCGGGCAGCACGAGCAGCGAATCGAAATAGAGCTCGTAGCGCGTGGCGGCGAAGCCGGCGGCCTGCGCCGTGGCGATGAAGCCCGGCAGCGCCCAGAAGCTCAGCGTATCGGGCGAGGCGAAGCTCTCCTTGATCCGCTCCGGCGTCAGCGTGGTGGGGAGCTGGTAGACCGCGTGGCGCTCCGGATCGCCGTCCGCGCCGCTGACCCAGGCGTTGGTGAGAGTCCAGGCGCCTTTCTCCAGCTTGGCGGAGGTCGCGTCGATGCGGCCGAGGAATCTGTCCTGCGCGCCGTAGAGGAAGACGATGACGTCGTCGAGATGCACGCCGCCCGCGCTCACGCGCAACGCATGGATCACCGATTGCGCGTGGCTGTCGCCCTGCCTGAGCCACAGCCCGTTGCGCGAGATCGCGAGCCGGGATTCCTGCCCGCGGATGTATTTCGCCTCCATGCCCGCGTACTGCACGAGCAACTGGGACGACAGCGGCGTGAACGCCACCACCGCGAACACGCCCAGCGCCACCGCGACGGTCAGCGGCGGCGCGAGCAAGTTCCATGCCGAGACGCCCGCCGCGCGCACCGCCAGCAATTCCTGGCTGCGCGACAGCCGCACGAAGGCGAAGACGCCGCCGAGCAGCACCGCGAAGGGCAGGAGCTTGAAGGCGAGGTCGGGCATCTGCAGCAGGCTCATGCCCACCACCGCCGCGGTCGGCACATGCTTGCCCGCCGTCACGTCGAACAGGTTCACGATGTCGATGGAGAAGGTCAGGAACATGAATCCCGCGAACACGACGCCCACGCCCACGGCGAACTGCCGCGCCAGGTAGCGGTAGAGCGTCCATGACCAGATCATTGCGCCGTCTCCGCGCGCCGGGGCCTGATCCAGTCGAGGAGCGCCGCGAATTCGAAGCCTGCCAGATCGAGCAGTGCCGCGCCCGCGCCCATCAGCGGAATGAGGTAGAGCGCCACGCAGAACGGCGGGTTGCGCGAGGCCATGCCCTGCGCCACGTAGCCCAGCAGCCGCAGCGCCGCCGCGGCGATGGCGGCGGCCGTGAGCCTCAGCGCATAGGCCCCGCGCCCGCGCCGCCCGCGCGTCACCGCCGCCATGGCGATGAGCCCGAAGGCGATGCAGTAGAACGGCGCGGAGAGGCGGTTGTGGCCCTCGGCGAGATAGATGTCGCGCGTGCGCTTGGTCAGCTTGGCATTGGGCTGGGGCCAGAACAGGTCCGTCAGATAGCGCTCGCTGGTCTCGAGGTTCTCCTCGGTCTGCTTGCCGCCGAACTGGTCCAGGTCGAAGACGTAGCTCTTGAACTTGAGCACCGAGAGCTTGGCGCCTTCGCCAGAGGCCTGCTCGATGGTCCCGTCCTTCATGATCAGCCGCGCGCCGAGCGGGGTCTGCACCAGGAGCCCGCTCTGCGCGATATAGGTGGTGGGCGCGCGCGCGTCGCGGCTGTCGTGCACCAGGATGCCCTTGATGTTGCCGTCCGAGCCGAGCTCGCGGATGAACACCGTGAGGCCGTTGATGGGCGTGTTGAAATCGCCCTCGTTGAGAATGGCCGCGCCGATGTCCGCGCGGATGTCCAGCACCGCGTCCTTCATGGTGCGCTGGCTGAGCGGCATGAGGTAGAGGTTGCACAGCCACACCAGCGCCATGGTGATCACGGCCAGCGCCATCACCGGCAGCGCGAGCTGCCGCTGGCTGTAGCCCGCCGCCTGCATCACCACCAGCTCGCTTTCCGAATTGAGGCGGTGCAGCCCGTAGAGCGTGCCGGCGAAATAGGAGAGCGGCAGGATGATGACCAGAAGTCCCGGCAGGATGAGCAGCGTGAGATAGACGAAGGTGGGCGCGGACTGGCCGCGATTGATCACAAGGTCGAGAAGCCTGAGCGACTGCGACAGCCACACCACGCAGGTGAGGAGGAACGCGAACAGCAGGACCGGCCCGGCAAGCTGGCGCAGGACGTAGCTCGACAGTCGCGGCATGTGCTGTCCCTGGCGCCCTTCGCCCCGGTTGGAATTGGTTCTAAGGTAGCACGGGCCCGCCTGCGGGCCGCAACCGGAACTTGCCCATATCCCCCTGTTTCGGCAAATGGTTTTCGGGACAATCGGAAAGGTTTTCGACATGCAGATCGCGTTCGCCGCACCCGCCACCACCGCCGAGGGCACCATCGTCGCAGGCGCAGGCGAGGGGGGGACGTTCGGCGCCTCCGCCGTGGCGCTCGACAAGGCGACCGCCGGCGCGCTGACCCGCGCCAGGGCCGCGAGCCGCTTCACCGGCAAGCCGGGCCAGCTTCTGGAGATCCTCGCGCCCGCGGGCGTGCGGGCCTCGCGCATCCTGATCGCGGGATTGGGCGCTCCGGGCAAGTTCGACGATCGCGCCGCCGAATCGCTGGGCGCGGGCGTGCTGGCGCGGCTGTCGGGCAGCGGTGAAAAATCGGTCACCTTCGCGATCGACCTGCCCAGGGGCAGCAAGCTGAAGCCCGCCGAGCTCGCCGCGCACATCGCCATGGGCGCCTGGCTGCGCGGCTACACCTTCAACGCCTACCGCACCAGGAACAGGGAGGAGTACGAGCAGACCGTCGCCAATGTCACGGTCGGAACGCCGGATGTGGCCGGCGCAAAGCGCGCCTGGGCGAGGCAGGAGGCGGTGGCGGGCGGGGTGTTCCTCGCGCGCGATCTCATCAACGAGCCCCCCAACGTGCTCTCGCCCGCCGAGTTCGCGCGCCGCGTCAAGGCCACGCTCGGCAAGCTCCGCGTGAAGGTGGACGTGCTCGGCGAAGCGGAGATGAAGAAGCTCGGCATGGGCGCGCTGCTCGGCGTCGGCCAGGGCAGCGAGCGCGAGAGCCAGCTCGTCGTCATGCACTGGAACGGCGCGCGCGCGAAGAAGGACGCACCCGTCGCCTTCGTCGGCAAGGGCGTGTGCTTCGATTCGGGCGGCCTGTCGCTCAAGCCCGGCGCCTCGATGATCGGCATGAAAGGCGACATGGGCGGCGCGGCCGCGGTGACCGGCACGATGATGGCGCTGGCCGCGCGCAAGGCGCGCGTCAACGCGGTGGGCGTGATCGGCCTGGTCGAGAACATGCCCGACGGCGCGGCGCAGCGGCCGGACGACGTGGTCACATCCATGTCCGGCCAGACCATCGAGGTGCTCAACACCGATGCGGAGGGCCGCCTGGTGCTGGCCGACGCGCTCACCTACACCCAGCGCACGTTCAAGCCCAGTTTCGTCATCGACCTCGCCACGCTGACCGGCGCGATCATGGTGGCGCTGGGACTGGAGAACGCCGGCCTCTTCGCCAACGACGACACGCTGGCGCGCCGCATCGGCGAGGCCGGCAAGAAGGTGGGCGAGCCGGTGTGGCGCCTGCCGCTGGGCGAGGCCTACGACAAGATGATCCGCTCCAAGATCGCCGACATGAAGAACATCTCCGGCAGCACCCATGCCGGCTCCATCGTCGCCGCCCAGTTCCTGCAGCGCTTCGTCGAGGACAAGACGGCGTGGGCCCATCTCGATATCGCCGGCGTCGCCTGGCAGGACGGCGAGCAGAAGCTCCACGCCCCCACCTGGGGCGTCGGCTGGGGCGTGCGCACGCTCGACCGGCTGGTGGCGGACAACTATGAGCGCTGATGCATCGGAACTCCCCCGTAGCAGCTCCGCGGTCGCATCTTGGCATGACGAAAGCATGCTTGCGCTTCCGGGCATCGCCATCCCGAGGGGGCCGCAGCGGCCCGTGAAGGATGAGTGACGTCCTCTTCTACCACCTCGAGCGCCGCGGCCTCGACGACATCCTTCCCGGGCTGGTCGAGCGTTCGCGCGAGCGGGGCTGGCGCGCACTGATCAAAGCGGAGTCGGCGGATCGCGCGGCGGCGATCGACACACGGCTGTGGACTTATGACGACGCGAGCTTCCTGCCGCACGCGCAGCTCGGCGACGGCGATCCCGCGCGCCAGCCGGTGCTGATCGCGGTGGAAGACGGAAACGCCAACGCGGCCGACGTGATGTTCCTCGTCGGTGGTGCCGAACCTCCGGCATGGGACGGCGAATTGGCGCAATCGCTCAGGCGTATCGTGCTGATGTTCGACGGCCGCGACAGCGCCGCGCTCGCGGCCGCCCGCGCCGCCTGGAAGCAGGCCAAGGAGGCCGGCCACGACGTGACTTACTGGAAGGAAACGCCCTCCGGAAAGTTTGAGAAACAGGCCTGAAATTCCGCCTTCAAAGGTGTCGGCATGAAAGCGAAGACCAGGACGAAGACGGCGCCCCGCGCGAAGGCCGGCAAATCCGAGCCCGCCGCGCCGGCGCTGATCGACAGGCGCATCGCGGAGCTGGGCGGCTGGCGGGGCGAAACGCTCGCCCGGATGCGCCGGCTCATCCGGGAGGCCGATCCCGCCGCCGTCGAGACGTGGAAATGGCGCGGCGTGCCGGTATGGGAGAACGGCGGCATCCTCTGCACCGGCGAGACCTACAAGAGCGTGGTGAAGCTCACCTTCGCCAAGGGCGCGCGCCTGCCCGATCCGAAGCGGCTGTTCAATTCGAGCCTCGAAGGCAACCTCCGCCGCGCCATCGACATCCGCGAAGGCGAAATGGTCGATGCGGCCGCCTTCAGGGCGCTGATCAGGGCCGCCGTCGCCGAGAACGCGAAGAAGGCGAAGAAACGCTGAGCGCCGGGGCTAGTTCAGCGTATCCTGCAGCGCGATGACATAGGTGATCCACACCGTGAGCATCAGCACGGGCGCGATCCGCTGGACCCAGCGGTTGCGGAAGATCGCGGCCGAGAGCGCAATGGCGATCATCGGGATCACCACCCTGTTCTGCTTCAGGTATTCGCCGATGTCGAATCCGCCGCCGAAATAGAGATTGTCCACCAGCGCCATGATCGCCGTCGCCGCGAAGGCGCCGATATAGAGCCGTCCGCGCGCCCGATGGAACGCCGGAAGATCGATCGTGCCTTCCACCGGCACCTCCGGGCAGACCAGCGCGGCCTGCATGTAGTCGAGGAAGGACTGGGTCAGCACCAGGCCTATGCTCGCGATGCTCCAGCCCGCGACCTTGTGCATGTCCCAGTAGCTGATCCAGTCCATCACCAGCACGATGAGGGCATTCAGCATCCAGTAGCCATGCAGCCAGGAGAAACGCACGCGCCCCGTGGCGCCGATCAGCCGCGCCGCGGTGGTCAGCACATGCGCGATCGCCAATGCATAGACGAATGAAAGCAGGACGACGATGTGCTCAAAAGCGCCCATTGGCGGCGAATCCCTCCCTGCGCGGGTCGAGCTTAGCGGCGCCCGGCGGGGCGGGATACGGCCCGGCTTGCGGGCGCGCGTCCCGGCTTGCTAAATGCCGCCCCGGGGAGAGACATGATCGGCCTCATTTATTCGTTGCTCTACAATTTCTCGTTCGTCACGCTGATTCCGATCGCCCTGATCGCCGTCTGCGTGATCCATGCCGTCCGCACCAACCGTATCTTCCCCTGGATCTACGTCATCGTCTTCCTGCCCGGCCTGGGCAGCCTGATCTACTTCTTCATGGAGATGCTGCCCGACCTGATGGGCAGCTACCGCGTGCGCCGCGCGGGGCAGGGCCTGGTGCGCGCCATCGACCAGGGCCGCGACTACCGCCAGGCGCTGCGCGCCGCGGATCTCGTGGGTTCCGTCGATTCCAAGCGCGAGCTGGCGGAGCAATATGCCGCCCGCGGCCAGATGGGCGAGGCCGTGGCGCTCTACAAGGACATCATCCAGGGCCAGTTCGCCGACGATGCGAAGCTGCTGATGGGGCTCGCCCGCGCGCAGTTCCTGGGCGGCGACGGCGCGGGGGCGCAGGCGACGCTGGAGCATCTCTTCGCCACCAACCCCAAGCTCATCAACGAGGACGCGCACATGATCTACGCGCGCAGCCTCGAGCAGCAGGGCAAGCTCGACGACGCGGCGGCGGAATATGCGCGGCTCGTCCCCTATTTCGCGGGCGAGGAAGCCCGCGTGCGCTATGCCGCGGTGCTGGCCAGGCTCGGCCGCGCCGGGGAGGCGCGTGCGCTCAACACCCAGGTCGTCAAGAACCTCACCGGCGCCCCCCGCCGCTACCGCTACGAACAGCGCGAATGGGGCGCCATGGCCCGCGCGGCGCTGAAGTGACCGTCGCATGTCGCGGCAGGCCGGGTTCGCCCGGGATGACGATCTTTGTGCCGATCCGGCGCGATCGACCCGAGGCGCCGCGCGCGGGGATTTGCTAGTCTCGAGGTCTCCGCACCAGACAGGAGTCGGGGAACGCATGCCGGAGTCCGTTGTGGTGCCCCCGAACACGCACGGCCACCTGCTCAGGATTCTCGGCGTGACGTTCGGCGTCGCGGTGGCGATTGGCGGGATGATCGGGGCGGGCATATTGCGCACGCCGTCCTCGATCGCGGCGCTGGTGCCGGACGCGGGCCTTATCGTCGCGCTGTGGGTCCTGGGCGCGCTGCAGGCGGCGCTGGAGGCCAATGTGTTCTCCGAGCTGGGCACGGCCATGCCGAAGGCCGGCGGCCTCTATGTCTATGCGCACCGGGCGTTCGGCGACGTGGGCGGATTGGCCGTGGGCTGGACGGTGTGGTGCGCGCGGCTGAGCTCGGCCGCCGCGCTGTCGGTCGCCTTCACCGATTTCCTGGCGCTCGTCTGGCCCTTCGCCGGAGCGCATTCCACCGCCGTGGCGCTGGCGATGCTGGTCGCGATCTTCGGGCTCAACGCCGTCGGCGTTCGCGAAGGCAGCAGCGTCCAGAAGGCGACGAGCTTCGCCAAGGCGCTGGCGCTGGCGGCGTTCTGCATCGTGGCGTTCGCGGCGGCGTCGCCCTCGTCCGCGGCGGCGCCCGCGATGGCCGCCCCGGCGATCGGGTTGATGGGAGCGGTCGGCGCCTATCAGATGATCGTGGGCGCCTATTCGGGCTGGTACGAGCCGCTCTTTTTCGCCGAAGAGAACACCGACCCGGCGAAGAACATCCCCCGCGCCATGTTCATCGGCATCGCGGTCGGCGCGGTGCTGTATGTCTCGGTGAATCTCGGTCTCATCCACGCGCTCGGCGTCCGCGGCATGGCCCAGGGCGCGCTGCCCTACACTACGATCCTTTCCCGGGCGATCGGCCCCGCGGCCGGAACGCTGTTCGCCATCGGCGCGATGATCATCGTGGCGAGCTGCACCAATGCCGGCGTGATGACGGCGCCGCGCGTGCTGCTCGGCCTGGCGCGCGACCGGCTGTTGCCCGCGCGGCTCGCCGACGTGAACCGCGGCGGCAGCCCCTGGATCGCCATGCTGATGACGGCCGCGGGCGCGATGCTGCTGGCGCTGATCGGCGTGCTCGACAAGGGCGTGTTCAGCCTCCTGTTCGGTCTCATCGGCACGCTCAGCGTCGCGGCCCAGCTTCTGACCATAGCCGCCATCTTCGTGCTGCGCCGCCGCGAGCCGGGCATGGCGCGGCCTTATCGCGCCCTGGGCTATCCCTGGCTCCCCGCCTTCGCGCTGGCGGTGGACGCGGCGCTGCTGCTCCTCTTCCTCGAGGCCGACTGGCTCGGAGCGCTCATCGCCGCCACGCTCTGGGCGGCTTGCATCCCCTTCGCCTGGATCGCCCGCAGGGCCCGCGCGGTGACGGCGTAGGCCGGCTTCGCTTCAAAATGATCCATCCGGAGCCGCGGCTGCGCGTGAATCGCGCTTTTCCGGAACGCACACGGCCATCGCGGCCCACGGCAAATGGACGACCGATCCCGGCGATGACGGTCTGTGCGGGGACCGATCGGCCAAAACGCCGCGCTCAGGCCTCTTCCTTCACCGCCGCTTCGTAGGCTTCGTTGGCGGCGAGCCATCGGGATTCGGCGGCTTCGAGCTTGCGCAGGGCGTCGGCGCGCTTTCTGGCTACGCTCGCGCCCTTGGCCGGGTCGCGCGCGAAGAGCAGCGGGTCGGCCAGTACCTTGTCGAACTTGGCGATCTCGCGGTTGAGCTCTGCGATCTGGCTTTCGGCGATCTCGACCTTGTCCTTCAGCGGCTTGAGCTGGCGCCGCCGCTCGGCCGCGTCGCGCCGCGCATTCTCCTTGGTGACTTTCGGCGCCTCCGCGCGCGGCGGCTCGCCCGCCAGCAGGAAACGGCGGTAGTCGTCGAGGTCGCCGTCGAACGGCGCCACCGTTCCGTTCGCCACCAGCCAGAGCCGGTCCATCGTGGATTCGATCAGCCGCCTGTCGTGGCTGATCAGGATCACCGCGCCTTCGTAGTCGTTGAGTGCGGTGAGCAGCTCTTGGCGGGCATCGATGTCGAGATGGTTGGTGGGCTCGTCCAGAATGAGGAAGTTCGGCTTGTCCAGCGTCGCCAGCGCCAGCATCAGCCGCGCCCGCTCGCCGCCCGAGAGCTGGCCCACCTTCGTCAGCGCCTTGTCGCCGGAAAGGCCCATGGCGCCGATGCGGGTGCGCAGCTCGGTGGGCATCATCTTCGGGCGAAGATGCGCCAGCGTCTCCGCCGGCGTGAGCGATCCGTCCAGCTCGTCGAGCTGGTGCTGCGCGAAGTAGCCGATCGAGAGCTTCCGCGCCCGCGTCAGCGTGCCCGCCATGCTGCCGAGCTTGCCCGCGAGCAGCTTGGCGAGCGTCGACTTGCCGTTGCCGTTCTGGCCGAGCAGCGCGATGCGGTCATCCGGGTCGATGCGCAGGTTCAGGTCGGACAGCACCGGCCTTCCCGGCTCGTAGCCGACAGAGACGCGGTCGAAGGCGAAGACCGGCGGGCTCCCCGGTTCGCAATCCGGCAGGCGGATCGGCGCGATGTGCTCGTCGAGCGGGACGTTGCGGAATTCGAGCTTGGCGATCATGCGAAGCCGCGTCTGCGCCTGGCGCGCCTTCTCCTTCTTGTAGCGGAAGCGGTCGACATAGGCCTGCATGTGCGCGCGCGCCAGCTCCTGCTTCTTGTTGAAGGCGATGTCGTTGGCGCGGCGCATCGCGCGCACCTCGGTGAAGGTCTCGTAATCGCCGGAATAGAGCGTGAGCTTGCCGTGCTCCAGGTGCAGGATGAACTCCGCCACGTTGTCGAGCAGGTCGCGGTCGTGGCTGATCACGATCACCGTGCCGCGATAGCGCCTGAGGTAGTCCTCCAGCCACAGCACGCCCTCGAGGTCGAGATAGTTGGTGGGTTCGTCCAGCAGCAGCAGGTCCGGCGCCGCGAACAGGATCGCCGCCAGCGCCACGCGCATGCGCCAGCCGCCGGAGAATTCGCGGCAGGGCCGGCGCTGTTCCTCATGATCGAAGCCGAGACCCGCCAGGATGCCGGCGGCCCGCGCCGGCGCCGAATAGGCATCGATGGCATCGAGCCGCGCGTGGATGTCGGCGATGGCGTGCGGGTCGGTTTCGGCTTCCGCGCGCGAAAGCAGCGCAAGCCGTTCCTCATCCGCGGCGAGCACGGTGTCGATCAGCGTGTCGTCCGTGCCGGGGGCTTCCTGCGCCACCTGGCCGATGCGCCAGCGCGACGGCAGCGAGATCGCGCCGGTGTCGGCCTGCAGTTCGCCCAGGATGGCCTTGAACAGGGTCGATTTGCCCGCGCCGTTGCGGCCGACGAGACCCACGCGCCGCCCCGCGGGCAGCGAGGCCGTCGCGCCTTTCAGGATGTCGCGGCCGGCGATGCGGATGGTGAGGTTGTCGATGACCAGCATGGCGGGCGGCCTATATCATTTGAAGGGGCCGCAATGGAACCGCCGCGCCGCCCGGAACGCCTCGCCCGGAGGACGATTTCCAAGAGGAGGGCAAGGAGGTCCCGATGAGCCTGGAAATCTTCTACGGGATCGGCGCCGTGCTGCTGTTGGGCGGCATCGTCTATGGCACGATCCGATGGCACGGTCGCAACCGCCGCCTCGACGCCCTGGGGGATGCCGCCTCGCGACGGATCTACGAGCGCGAAGACGAGAAGTCGAAGCAGCGCTCGACGCCGGCGTCCTGAACCGGCCCGTCCTCAGGCGGATGGCGCCGCGCTCTTGCGCTCCGCCCACCACACCAGCCAGATCGAAATCTCGTAGAGGCCGACCAGCGGGATCATCAGGCTGAGCATGGAATAGGGATCGGGCGGGGTGAAGATCGCCGCGGCCACCACCAGCCCCAGGATCGCGAAGCGCCTGGCCGAGCGCAGCTGCTTGCTCGTCACGATGCCCACGCGCCCCAGAAGCGTCAGCGCCAGCGGCAGCTGGAATGCGAGCCCGAAAGCGAAGAGCAGCGTGGTCACGAAGTCGAAATACTCGCTCACCTTCGCCTGCAGCTCGATGCCCAGCGAATTGGGGCCGCCGCTCGACTGGTAGGAGGCGAAGAATTTCAGCGCGAAGGGCAAGAGGATGTAATAGACGAACGAGGCGCCCGTCGCGAACAGCACCGGCGTCCAGAACAGGTAGGGCAGGAAGGCGCGCCGCTCGTTGCGGTAAAGCCCCGGCGCCACGAACAGCCAGATCTGCGCCGCGATGATCGGGAAGGCGAGGCAAAGCCCCCCGAACAGGCCCACCTTCACATAGGTCAGCCAGGTCTCCTGCGGCGCGGTGAAGATCAGGTGCGCGTTGGGCTCGCCGGCGAGCGCGTGCGCGAGCGGCGCGGTGAGGAAGGCATAGATCGGCCGCGCGAAATAGAAGCAGAGCACGAAGCAGAGGAAGAAGGAGATGATGGCCCAGATCAGCCGCTTGCGCAGCTCGATCAGGTGCTCCATCAGCGGCGCCTTGGTGGATTCGATCTCCGCTTCCTCGTCGGCCGCGCGGTCGCTCATGACGCCTTGGCTTCCCCGGCCGGCGCGGGCGCGGCGCCGCCGCCGGGCGCGTCCGCCGGTTCATGCGGCGCGCCGGTCATGACCTTGCCGGCGTCGGGCGCGGCGGGCGGCGCGTCGTCCGTCGGCAGGATCGACTGATGCAGGTCGTTCTCGATGCCGGAGAACGGGCGCTGGCCGCGCAGCGCCTCGATCTCCGCGCGCAGCTCGTCGAGCTCCGACTGCCTGGCCATCTCGTCGAAGCTGCGGCGGAACTCGTTGGCCATGTTGCGGGCCTTGGCCATCCAGGCGCCCGCCGTGCGCATCAGCCGCGGCAGGTCCTTGGGCCCGACGACGACCAGTGCCACGACGAGGACGATGAGGATATGGCTCCAGCTGAGGTCGAACATGGGGTTCTTCGAATTGGCCGGCCCGGCGCGAGCCGCGTCCTGCTTCGGGCCGCGCGCCCTAGCGGTGGACCGTATCCTTGTCGTCGCTGGCGATGCGCGGAGGCGGGGCCGGCTCGTCGCCGTCCTTGAGGCCCTTGCGGAAGGAGTTGATGCCCTTGGCGAAGTCGCCCATCAGGTCCGACAGCTTGCCGCGCCCGCCGAACAGCAGCAGGACGACGACCGCCAGAATGAGAATGTGCCAGATGCTGATCGCGCCCATGTCCGTCTCCCTGAGTCAGGACATAATCCTGCACCGGGGTTGGTTAAAGCCCTGTGGAGCAGGGAAGGCAACCGTTAAGAACCTCCCCCTTGTGGGGAGGTCGAAAAAGCGAAGCTTTTTTCGGGTGGGGGGCGGGACGGGACGGTTAGCGCGGCCCCCACCCGAAAAATCGCTCCGCCTTGCTGCGCGATTTTTCGACCTCCCCACAAGGGGGAGGTTCAAAAGTTACCCAATCAATATCTCGCCCTTGCGTTCCAGGCAGGAGGCCAGCGCGCCGAGGCGTTTCTGGACCGGTTCCCCGGCGATGGCTTCGCGGCGGCGGCTGACTTCGAGGAGCACGCGGGTGGGCGTCATGCGCAGACGATAGTGCGGCAATTCGCCGGTCGAGGAGGCGGACAGCGAGAAGGCGAGCCGCGCCGCCAGCCCGATGCGGCGGGCGAGGGCGTCGTCCTCCGCGCTCAACAAATCGTGCGCGTGAAGCTCGCGGGGGAAGTCCTCGTCGCCGGAGTAGCGGTGGAAGATGGCCGTGGCGATGAGCGCGCGCTCGCGGTGGCCCGCCCCGGCGAAGGGCGCGGTGAGCACCTGGTTGAAGGCGCCGATGGCGCGGTCGTCGGGATGGCGCCGCCAGCCCATGTCGGAGAACAGGCACGCCGCATGGCGGATGCGCTCCTCGGCGCGGCTCTCCGAGCCGAACAGGGGTTCCATCCAGCGGAACATCTCCTCGGCGTGCGCCGGCATGCGGCTGATGCGCAGGTTGGTGGCGGCGGCGAACGCGATCAGCGGATCCTTGTCGCGCTCGGCTTCCGGCAGCTGCGAGTGCAGCAGGCCCTCGCGCACGCCATAGGCCGAGACCATCAGCTCCTTCAGCCCGGTGACCAGCATCAGCCGCTCCAGCACCACCGCGCCGTAGGGCAGCGCCTCCGCGCGCCGCCGCGACACCACCTTCATCAGGTCGAGCGACTTCTTCGACTGGCGCGAGAGCACGTCGCAGAGATCGAGCACGCGTCCGCGCGGGATCGGATAGTCGTGCAGCACGTGCAACGGATAGGAGCGGTTCTCCATGTCGATGCGCGCGAAGCTGCGCCACACCCCGCCCACGGCGTAGAGCGTGCGGCCCTTGAGATCGCCCAGCCGGGGGAATTCCTCCAGCCCGCGGTCCACGATGCGCCTGGCCCGGTCCGGATCGCCGCGCGACTGGTCCATGAGCCGCAGCGGTCCCACGGGCAGCGTCATCGCGGCGCTGGTCTTGCCGTTCCTGACCGTCACCATGTCGAGGCTGCCGCCGCCGAGATCGGCCGCGAGCCCGTCCGCGTCCGGCGTTCCGGCCAGCACGCCTTCGGCCGCGAGATGCGCCTCCTCCTGGCCCGAGAGGATGCGGACGGGTCCGCCCCAGGCCTTCTCGCCCTTGGCGATGAACTCCCGCCCGTTCGCGGCGTCGCGCGCCGCCGCCGTCGCCACGGCCTCGCGCGCGTCGCAGCGATGCGCGTCCGCCAGCATGCGGAAGCGGGCCAGCGCCTCGATGGCGAGCGCCATGCCGTCCTCGTCGAGGCGGCCGTTCGACACCATGCCGCGGCCGATGGCGCAGATGGCCTTCTCGTTGTGGACCACGGCGGGCATGCGCGAGAAGGATTCGTAGATCACCAGGCGCACGGAGTTGGAGCCGATGTCGACGATGGCGACGGGCCCGCGCGCATGGCGAAGGGCGCCGCTGCTCCTGCCGGCTTCCGCGACCGCCTGCGCCATGGGTCAGGCCTGCCCGCGGCCCGAGATCACCACGGGCTTGTCCCGCTCGATCTTCAGCGCCTTGCCGCGGCCCGACAGCGACGGATTGGTCATGAAATAGGTGTGCGCGGAGAATGCGTCCGCGCGGCTGCCGCGCGGATCGCGCGCATAGGTCGAATCCGGCTTCATGTGCCAGCTCTGCGCCTCGTCCTTGAACAGCGCCACCATGATCTGGCCCAGCACCTGCTCGTGCACGGTGGGGTTCTCGATGGGCACCAGCGCCTCCACGCGGCGGTCGAGATTGCGCGGCATCCAGTCCGCCGAGGAGATGAACACCTTGGCGCGCGCGCTCGGCAGCTCGTGGCCGTTGCCGAAGCAGACGATGCGGCCGTGCTCCAGGAAGCGGCCCACGATGCTCTTGACGGAGATGTTGTCCGACAGGCCCGGCACCCCGGGCTTCAGGCAGCAGATGCCCCGCACCACCAGCGAAATGCGCACGCCCGCCTGGCTCGCCCTGTAGAGCCCGTCGATCATCTGCGCGTCGACCAGCGAGTTGAGCTTGGCCCAGATCGCGGCGGGCTTTCCGGCGCGCGCGTGCGCGATCTCCTCCTGGATGCAGTCGATCAGCTTGCCCCGCAGGGTGAGCGGCGAGATCGCGATCTTCTCAAGCGCGACGGGCTCGGAATAGCCGGTCACATAGTTGAAGAGCTGCGCCGCGTCGCGCCCCAGCGCCGGATCGGCGCTGAACAGCGACAGGTCGGTGTAGACTTTCGCGGTCACCGGGTGATAGTTGCCGGTCCCGAAGTGGACATAGGTGCGCAAATGGCCGCTCTCCCGGCGCACCACCAGGCTCACCTTCGCGTGTGTCTTCAGCTCGATAAATCCGTAGACCACCTGCACCCCGGCGCGTTCCAGGTCGCGCGCCCATTTGATGTTGGCCTCCTCGTCGAAGCGGGCCTTGAGCTCGACCAGCGCGGTGACGGACTTGCCCGCCTCCGCCGCCTCGATCAGCGCCTTGACGATGGGGGAGTCCTTGGAGGTGCGGTAGAGCGTCTGCTTGATCGCCACGACCTCGGGGTCGGCGGCGGCCTGCCTCAGGAATTGCACCACCACGTCGAAGCTCTCGAACGGGTGATGGACGAGGATGTCCTTGGCGCGGATTGCGGCGAAGCAGTCCCCGCCATGATCGCGGATGCGCTCTGGGAAGCGGGCGATGTAAGGCCTGAACTGCAGGTCCGCGCGCTCGTCCAGGATGAGCTGCGTGGTGTCGGCGAGGCCGATGAGATGCTCGACGATGACGAGGTCGGACTGCTTGAGCGCCAGGTGATCCGCGATGAAGGCGCGCAGGTCGAGCGGCATGGACTCCGAGCAGAACATGTGGATCACGCTGCCGCGCCGCCTGCGCTTGAGCAGCGTCTCGAACAGCCGCACCAGATCCTCGGCCTCTTCCTCCACCTCCACGTCGCTGTCGCGGATGATGCGGAACTGGCCCGCGCCCAGGACCGTGTAGCCGGGAAACAGCAGGTGCAGGTAGAGCGAGATGACGTTCTCCAGCGACACGAACCGCGCCGGCGCGTCCTTGCCGCTCTTGCCGGGCAGCCGGATGAAGCGCTGCAGCTGCGCCGGCACGGGCAGGAGCGCGTTGACGGGCCTGCCGTCCTTCTTGCGATGCAGCTGCAGCGCCAGCGTGAAGCCGAGATTGGGGATGAACGGAAACGGATGCGCGGGGTCGAGCGCGAGCGGCGTGAGCACCGGGAAGATGCCCTCGCGGAATTCCTTGTCGAGCCAAAGCCTGTCGGCCTCAGTCAATTCGTCGGGCTCCAGCACCGCGATGCCGGCCTCGCGCAGCGCCTTGCGCAGCCCCGCCCACATCACCTGCTGGTCGGCGATGAGGGCGTTCGCCATGTCGTTGACGCAGTCGATCTGCTGCGCCGGCGTGCGCCCGTCGTCCGACAGCGTGGCCACGCCCGCCGCCACCATGCCTTTGAGGCCGGCGACGCGCACCATGTAGAACTCGTCCAGGTTGGAGGCCGAGATGGAAAGGAAGCGCAGCCGCTCGAGCAGCGGATGATGCGGGTTCTCCGCCTCCTCCAGCACACGCCGGTTGAAGGCGAGCCACGAAAGTTCCCGATTGACGAAGCGCTCCGGCGAGGCCGGATCGATGGCGGGCTCGGCGGCCGGAGAGCCTTGCGCGACGCGCGCGGAATCGCCCTCCAGGGCGAGCGCCGCTTCGCCTGAATCCTTCAACTCCAACCGTGACTTAGCCATATCCGCGCCGCCTGGAACGCCTCGAATCTAGAGGATAATCATTGTCATGTCATGGCGGTGACACAGCGCTTCGTGGCGGCCCGGTTCCTCCCCCGGTCGCGCCGGGGAGGACGCGGAAGCTAGCGCATCATCTCCAGGATCAGCGCCGCATTGACGGCACGCTTCTCCGCCAGCGCCTTCGCGTCGGCCTGGGCCACGAAGGCGCGGATGGCGCCGGGGGCGCGGTCGAGGCGGCGCAGCATGGTCTCGATGACGGCGTCGGGCACCGCGAGCTGGCGGTCGGCGAAGAGCTTGCGGGCGAGCGCGGCGAGCAGCGCGTCGTCCGGCGCCCAGAGCGGGAAAGCGAGCAGGGCGGAGAAGCGCGAGGCCAGATCGGGCAGCGCCGTCTCCCAGGTGGAGGGATGCTCGCGCCCGGTGAGGATCACCGGCGCATCGCGCGTGGCGCGCTCCAAAGCGGAGAAGATCGCCTCGTCGCGCTTGCGCGTGGCGGGCATGGTGCCGACGTCCTCGATGATCTTCGCGGCCGGGAGCGTGCCGGCGAGATGCGACTTGCCGCTGCCCGGGGGCCCGAACAATGCCACCGCCGCCACCGGCCAGTCCGGCCAGCGGGCGAGGAACGCGACGGCCTCCGCATTGGCGGGCGCGACGATGAAATCCGCGCGCGTGAGCTTCGGCGCGGCGTCGAATGCGAACGGAATCTGGCCGCTCACGCGACCTTGCGGCCGCGGGCCGCGGCGCGCAGCCAGAGCTGGGCATAGGCGATCCACGAGGCCAGCGTGGCCGCGCCCGTGATCACGCCCGCCGCGGCGCTCACCGTCTGCCAGTCGAGATCGAAGGCGAGGATGAACAGGATCAGCGCCACATAGCCCACCTGCACCGCGGTCGAGAATTTCCCGATGGGCAGCGGCGCCACCCTGAGCGGCAGCTCCAGCATCTTGGCCACGAAGATGGCAAGCACGATCACCACGTCGCGCGCGATGACGACGCCGGTGAGCCACAGCGGCGTGGCGCCCTGCGCGGTGAGGCTCAGGAACGCCGCCAGCATGAGGAGCTTGTCGGCCGTGGGATCGAGCCAGCGGCCGAAACGGGTGGCGAGCCGGAAGCGCTTGGCGAGCCAGCCGTCGGCGAGGTCGGTGAGCCCGGCGACGACGAAGACGACGAACGCCGCGCGCTCGTGCCCCGTCAGCAGCAGGATCGCAAGCGCCGGCGCGCAAAGGAGCCGGATGCCCGTCAGCATGTTGGGGATGTTGCGCAGGAGGAACGTCACGGCGTGCCCGTCACCGCGCTCTGCGTCGCCGGCAGCGGCGCCAGCGTCCAGCCGTCGTCGCCATTCTCCAGGTCGTAACCCGCCTGCGCCAGCGAATCCCTGAGCTGCTCCGCCGTGCCGACATAGGTGATGGCGACGCGCGCCAGCCCGATATCCATCGCCACCACCGTCACGTCCGTGACGGTCGGCATGGTCACGAGCTTGGCCTGCATCGCGCCCCACACCGAAAGATCGTCCACCTTCACCTGCGCCACGAGCTTGAAGCGCTTGGAGAAGTCGATTGCCGCGTGGGCCTTCCAGGCGCCGATCACCGCGGTGGCGGCGGCATCGGCGGCGTCGGCATAGAGCCGGGGCGAGCCCGGCGGATCGGACAGCACGATGTCGGGAATGACCCAGGGCTGGCCGGCGCCCAGATGGCGCAGCTTGACCGTCATCTTGCCCTTGTCGTTCACCAGCAGGAGCAGCACGGCCTCGTTCGCGCCGACGCGGTTGGCCACCGACTGCACCTCGGGCCACTGCCCCTGCTCGAAGGTGAGCCCGCCGAGCCCCGCAACGGTGCCGGCATCCGGGATCGGCAGGTCGAGCGGCACCGCGGCGTGGCTGAATTTCGTGTTGAGGAACGCGTTCGTCCACGCGGCGCGCGGCTCGTAGCGCGGCGCCATGGGCACGATCAGGATCGGATGCGCCGCGGCGTCGGTGTAGGCGATGTTCTGCTGCCGCAGGAGCCTGCGCACCGCGTCGGCGTTGAACACATAGGTCATGCTCGCCGCGTAGCGCGTGGTGGAGCGGCGCACGTTCTGCGGCAAATAGCTCGCGATCAACCGCTCGATGGCCTGGTCGTCCTGGGGGGGGATCTTGGCCCAGTCTTCCTGCCTGGTGAGGCGGTGGATCAGCGTCTGCCAGGCGCGCTGGCGGCCGGAGTTGATGGCGATGGTTTGCGCCTCCGCCGAGGAGGCGGCGCTCGCTTCCACCGGAATGCCGCTCACCGTAAAGGGATCCTGCGGCGGCGCGGCGGCGGCCGATCCGGCGGACAGGAGCAGCAGGACTAAAAGCACACTACGATACATGGAAAACCCCGGAGAGTGCGGGGACTATAGTGGCCTTGGCCCAGGGACGAAAGGCGGAATTGCCCGCCTAAAAGCGCGGCGCGCGGGGCCGCGTCAAATCGTCGAGCAGGATCGCGGTGGTGAGCGCGGCCGCGCGCGCATCGGCGGGAACCCGCAGCTCGCGGACGAGCAGGATCTTCATCGTCCGATGCATCGGATAGATGCGCTTCACTTTCCGGCTCCGCATGGAATCGCCCCCGAACGCGGCGCATTGTACGAACAGGGCGGCGCATCGCGAGGCGCCCGGGCGGAGGTTTCTGTGAACGGATGCCGGAATTCGATCCACGGATCGTCATCCGGACGCGCGTCGGCACGATCCGGAATCCATCGCGACGTCGCTGAAACCGCCCCCGGCTCCCGCCGTGCCCGGCGGGGATAACAGCTTTATTTTGCGCGCACGTTCACAGCCGGCACTACGCAAACATCGGTCCCGCCGCCGGCACGCTGCCGCTGTCGGGGAACACCACATCGTCGAGGTCGCGACGCGCCAGCCCCATGTGCTGGCCGAGCGCGGCCTTGAACACCAGGCGCAGGTCGCTGCGCGGCGGCTGATCGCGGCCGTCCTGCAGCGCGCCGGGCTTGAGCCCGACCCATTCCGCCTTGACCGACCCGCCGGCGACGGCACCGCCGAACAGGAACGCCGCGCCGCCCGTGCCGTGATCCGTGCCCCCGCCGCCGTTGGGCGCGACGGTGCGGCCGAATTCGGTGGCCATGGCGACGGCGGTCTTCGCCCACGCGGGCCCGAGCGCGGTCTTGAGCGCATCGAGCCCGGCATCGAGCGCGCGCAGCCGCCGCGCCAGCGCGCCGTCACCCGCGCCTTCATTGACATGGGTATCCCAGCCCGAGGCATCGAGCACGGCGATACGCGGGCCGTCCGCGCGCGCCAGCAGCCGGCCCGCGCCCGCAAACAGCGGGGTAAGATCGCCATAGGCGCCGGCGCGCTGGGCCATCTGTTCGGGCGTCCTGGGCTGGTCGTCCATCGCCGCTTCGGCCTTCGCCTCGGTGCCGATGGCCTCCGCGAGCGAGGCGCGCAGCACGGGATCCTTCGCATAGAGCGCGCCGACGCGCCTGAGGAACGCGCTGTCCGGCTCCGGCATCACGCGCGGCATCCAGCTTGAGACCTTCGCCGCGCCCTGCAGCATCAGCGGCGGCGAGGTGGAGATGGCGAGCGCGCCGTCGCCGTCCGCAAGGCCCAGCGGCTTGAGCGCGCGATTGAGCCAGCCGTCGCCCAGGATGTGCGACGCGCCGCCGGATTCCAGCATCGCCTGCCCGTCGAAATGCGAGCGCGCGCGATAGGGCGAGGCGATGTTGTGGAACACCACCAGCTCCTTCGCGTCCCACATCGCCTTCATGTTGACCAGCGAAGGATGCAGCCCGAAATGCCCGTCGAGATCGTGCAGCGGATTGGCGCCAGCGGTGTCGAGGGCGAGCGCGCCGCGCACCGATTTGTAGTCGGGATCGCCATGCGGCGGCACCGCGGCCAGCCCGTCCAGCGCGCCGCGCAGGATCACGACGACGAAGCGCCGCTCTACCGGCACGCGCGCGAACGCAAAGCGCAGCGGCGCATCCCACACGGTGGCGGCGGAGGCGGCGAGCGCGGTCTTCAGGATCGAGCGTCTGTCGGGCATCGTCACCTCCGCTGGAATTCGGGGCTGGAAAGAAGCAGCGCCACGGCGTCGCCTTGCATGCCGGCGGCCTTCATGGCGGCGCGGGTGGGCGGCGCGAGCAAAGGCCCCATCGTCGCATCCGCGACCGCGACGGCATCGACGCCGGCCGGGATGCGGCTCCCCAGCTCCTTGGCCCATTCGATGCGGTTGAGCAGCGCGTCCGGTCCCGACCATGCCTCGGACGTGTCGGGCCAGCCCTTGGGCGACGGCGCGAGCATGGGAATCTCGCCCATCATGCGGCTCGCCGCCATGACGCTCAGCACCTGCTTCTGCCTGTCGCCGTCATGCGGCCAGGCGACGAAGCGCATGGCCGCGGTGGTGTATTCGACGGGGCTGCGCATCTTGCCCGGGCCCGGCGCCCACGCCGCCGGGTCGTCCAGCGCCGTCTGGGCGAGCGCGCGCAGATCGCCGCCGGTCTTGATGAAACTTGCCTCGAGCCGGGCGACCGATTCCGGCGGCGGATCGTCGGCGATGAAGTGGACGGCGAATTTCCGCGCGATGTGGCGCGCCGTCGCCGGATCGTGCGCGAGATCCTTCAGCGCCTGGATGCCCGCCTCTTCGCCGCCGGAATAGGTCTTGCCGCGCAGCACGATGTCGCCCGGCTCGTGGCGCGCCGGATAGTAGCGGAAGCCGGTGGTGCCGCCGTCCTTGTCGAGGCTCCAGCCGGTCAGGATCCTGGCGAGCGCGATGACGTCGGCCTGGGTGTAGCCGCCGTCGACGCCGAGGGTGTGCAGCTCCATCAGCTCGCGGCCGAGATTCTCGTTCAGCCCCTTGCCGGTGATGCGGCCGGCAAGCGAGTCCGGCCCGATGTTCTCCGCGTTGTCGAGATAGAGCTGCATCGCGGGATGGCGCGTGGAGGCGAGCAGCATGTCCTCGAACTTGCCCGCGATATTGGGCCGGATCGCCTCGCGCTCGAAGGCCGGGACGAAGGTGATGGCGGCGGGGTTGGTCGCCGAGACGGTGAAATGATTGCTCCAGAACCACACCAGCCGCTCGGCGAAGGGTGTCTGCGTCGTGAAGCCGAGCGCAAACCGCGCCGCCAGCTCGCGTTTGAACGCCTCGCCCCGGATCTGGAAGAACAGCTTCACCGGATCGGGCGGGTTGGGTTGTTTGCGCTCCATCTGGCGCTGCTCGCGGTAGGCGATGAATTCGCCGACCAGCGCGCCGCCGGACAGGAACGGCGCGCCGCCGTCGAGCGGCTGCGGCTGGCCGGCGCCCGAATCGAGCTGGCCCATCAGCCAGCGCCGCGCGTCCGGCCCCACGGACGGGATTTCGCCCGGCCGCGCGCCGAGCCCGAACCGATGCACCGCTACGGCGGCTTCGAGGGACATGGTCCCCTCCCTTGCGCTCGTACCGGCACTCCACTAGACGGACGCTAGCCCCGATTTTCCGAACCGTAAATGCACAAAGGCAAGAACGGCCTGACTTATAAGGACTCCGGCGTCGATATCGATGCGGGCGAGGAGCTGGTGCGCCGCATCGCGCCGGCCGCGCGCGCCACGCGCCGCCCCGGCGCCGAGGCCGATCTCGGCGGTTTCGGCGGGCTGTTCGACCTCAAGGCCGCCGGGTTCCGCGATCCGGTGCTGGTCGCCGGCACCGACGGCGTCGGCACCAAGCTCAAGATCGCCATCGACACCGGCCTGATCGCGGGCATCGGCCAGGATCTCGTCGCCATGTGCGTCAACGACATCGTGGTGCAGGGTGCGGAGCCGCTGTTCTTCCTCGACTACTACGCCAGCGGCAAGCTGAACGTGGACGACGCGGCGGTGGTGATCGAAGGCATCGCGCGCGCCTGCCGCGAGTCCGGCTGCGCGCTGATCGGCGGCGAGACGGCCGAGATGCCCGGCCTCTATGCCAAAGGCGATTTCGACCTCGCCGGCTTCGCGGTCGGCGCGGTCGAGCGCACTGATGTCCTTCCCGACACCGGCGCGATGGTGGAGGGCGACGTTCTCATCGGCATCGCCTCCTCCGGCGCGCATTCCAATGGCTATTCGCTGGTGCGCAAGGTGGTGGAAAGCACGGGCCTCGGCTGGGATGCGCCCGCGCCGTTCGAGCCGGCGAAGAAGCTCGGCGAGGCGCTGCTTGCGCCGACGAAGCTCTATGTGAAGAGCGCGCTGAGCGCGATCCGCACCGGCGGCGTCAAGGGTCTCGCGCACATCACCGGCGGCGGCATCACCGACAATCTGCCGCGCGCGCTACCGGACGGCCTCGACGCCGAGATCGACCTCGGCGCCTGGACGCCGCCGCCCCTGTTCGGCTGGATGGCGGGATCGGCCGGGATCGCGGAACGCGAGATGCTGCGCACCTTCAACTGCGGCATCGGCATGATCGCGGTGGCGGGCGCCGCCCGCGCCGGCCAAGTCATCGACGCCTTCCAGGAATCCGGCGACCGCGCCACGCGCATCGGCACCCTGGTGAAGGGCGAGGGCGAAGCGCAGGTCCGCTACAAAGGCGCGCTCAAGCTGTGAGCCGCGTGAAGACCGTCGTGCTGATCTCCGGCCGCGGCAGCAACCTCGCCGCGCTCATCGAAGCCGCGAAGGCGAAAGACTATCCCGCCGAGATCGCGCTGGTCGTCTCCAACAAGGCCGATGCCGGCGGGCTCGCCGTGGCGCGCGCGGCGGGCGTGCCCAGCGTCGTGATCGCGCACAAGGATTTCGCCACGCGGGAGGCTTTCGACGCCGCCATCGACAGCGCCCTGCGCGAGGCCGGCATCGCGCTTGTCGCCGAAGCGGGCTTCATGCGCATCCATTCGGCATGGTTCGTGGAGCGCTGGAAGGGACGGATCGTCAACATCCATCCTTCGCTGTTGCCCCTGTTTCCCGGTATCCGCGTGCATGAGCAGGTGCTGGCGGCGGGCGTGGCGGAAAGCGGCTGTACCGTCCACCACATGGTCCCCGAACTGGATTCCGGTCCCATCATCGCCCAGGCCCGCGTGCCCGTGCTCCCCGGCGACACCGTCGCGTCGCTCTCCGCCCGCGTCCTCGCCGCCGAGCACAAGCTCTATCCGGAGGCGCTGAAACAGGTGGCGCTTGGCCTCGGCCGGGAATGACGGGACTGCGCGCTACCCCAGGATCTTCGCCGCGCCCCACGCCTTGCGCCAATGCGCGGCGCGTTCCTTCAGGAGTTCGTCGATCAGGAGCGCGTTCTCGTCGGTGACTTCCTCCAGCTCTTCATAAACGAAGCCGGCCTCGCCCTGCGCGTTCCATATCGCCTGCACGTCGTTGTTGGGGAAGCCGTTCATGCGCAGCTGGAACCAGAGGCTGTTGCGCTGCTTGTCGAGGTTCCTGGTGGTGCCGATCCAGCGCGCGTCCCCGCAGCGGACCGCGAACACGCCCGCGCGCTGCCTGGTCTCGCGGTATTCGCGCAGCAGTTCCTTCTTGCGGGCGTTGTCCATCAGGCGCCGAGGCCCGCGATCCCGGCCGACACGTCCCACAGCCGCCTGGCGTCCGCGTCGTTCTGCGCTTCCTTCGTCGGCGTCGCCTGGCGGCACTTGTAATAATAGCCGCCGCTCCTGCCTTCCACCTCGGGCGAGGCGGCGAGATAGATGATCGTCTGCGCACCCTGCTCGGGCGAAAGCGCGAAGTTCTTGGCCAGCCGGATCGCCAGCGACATCAGCCCGCCCGCCGCGTCGCCGAAGCGCGTGCCGACGAAGCCGGGATGCAGGCAATTGGCCGTCACCTTCGTTCCGGCGAGCCGCCTCGCCAGCTCGCGGTTGAACAGGATGTTGCAGAGCTTGGATTCGCCGTAGACGCCGAAGCCGGAGTAGCGCGTCTGCGATTGCAGGTCGCCGAAGTCCAGATGCGCCCCCTTGTGCGCGTCCGAGGCGGTGGAGACGATTCGCGCGCCTTCCGGATTGGCCTTCAGCTTGCCGAGCAGCACGCTGGTGACGGTGAAATAGGCCATGTGGTTGACGGCGAAGGTCTTCTCCAGGCCGTCGGCGGTGGTCTCGCGATGGGTGAACATCGCGCCGGCATTGTTGATCAGGACGTCGATCCGCGGCTCGGATTCGGCGATCGCCTGCGCCACGCGCTTCATCTCCGCCAGCGTCGAGAGATCGGCGTAGTGGACGGCGTGGTTGTCGTGGCCGGCGATGGCGTGCAGGTGCTTGAGGGTCTCCTGTCCGCGGGCGCGGTCGCGCGCGATGAAGACGATGCGCGCGCCCTTCTGGGCCAGCCTGTCGGCCGCGACTTCCCCGATGCCGGACGTGGCGCCCGTGATGACGACGGTCTTGCCCTGCATCGGTGTCTCCTTATGTCATCCCACGATGTCGAGTTCGCAAAAGAAGAAGCGGATCTCGTGCATCGCCGTTTCCGGCGCGTCCGAGCCGTGGACGGAATTGGCCTCGATGGATTCGGCGAAGTCCTTGCGGATGGTGCCGGCCGCGGCCTTGGCCGGATCGGTCGCGCCCATCACCTCGCGGTTCTTGGCGATGGCGTTCTCGCCTTCGAGCACCTGCACCACCACCGGGCCCGAGGTCATGAACTCGACCAGGCTGCGGAAGAACGGCCGGGCCTTGTGGACGTTGTAGAAGGCTTCCGCCTGCGCGGTCGAAAGCTGCATGCGCCGCTGCGCGATCACGCGCAGCCCCGCCTTCTCGAACCGGTCGATGATGGCGCCGGTGTGGTTGCGCCGCGTGGCGTCCGGCTTGATGATGGAAAGCGTGCGCTCGACGGGCATGAACCGCTCCTGGGATTTGGCGGCCGGGTTATAGCGACGGGGATGCCCAACAATCAAGAACGAGGCCCATCCGCCCTCCCCTTGAGGGAGGGCCGACAAAATCAGGAGCGCAGCGACGGATTTTTCGGGGTGGGGTCGATGCGTTGCTGCCGGTGGCTCTGACCCCGTCCCGACTATTGCTTGCTTGCGTCACAATTCTGTCTGCCTTCCCTCAGGAGCAGGGCAAATGATATTGTGCCGGAATGAGCGGGAATGCGAAGGCAGATGCTGAGCGAAGGAAGCAATTCAAACGTGCCTTCGCACGCGAATTGCGCAACAACGCGACGGAGGCCGAACGCATTCTCTGGTCACTGCTGCGCGGCAGCCAAATGGAAGGTTTGAAGTTTCGCCGCCAGCAGCCGGTTGGGCCGTACATTGCGGACTTCCTATGTCCTCGGCTCAAACTGATCATCGAACTCGACGGCAGCCAGCACAACCGAGTCGATATTGCGAAGTTTGATCGAGAGCGAACCGAATGGCTGGAGGTTCGCGGCTTCCACGTCGTTCGCTTCGCGAATGCAGACGTTTTGACAAAGCGGCACGAGGCTGCGGATACCATATGGAGGACAGCCCGGCGGCTGGGGTATCAGGCCAGATCCCGCTAGCGGTGGCTCCGACCCCACCCCGAAAAATTGCGCGCTTGCGCTCGCAATTTTGTCGGCCCTCCCTCAAGGGGAGGGCGGACGATGTGCCGGCGCCCGCCGGGGATGACAAGCCCCGCGCGCCGTGCCATGACCCCGCGAGGAGGCGAGCGATGCACGATATCAAGGCGGTCAGGGACGATCCGGAGGGGTTCATCCTCGCGCTCAGGCGCCGGCCCGCTTATGCGCGGACGGCGGACGCGGTCGCCGACGACATCCTGGCGCGCGACAAGGCGCTGCGCGAGCTGCTGGCGGCGCTGCAGCAGAAGCAGGCGCGGCGCAACGACGCCTCCAAGCTCATCGGCCAGGCCAAGGCGAAGAAGGACGAGGCCCAGGCCGCGGCCCTGATGGCCGAGGTCGCGGGACTGAAGGACGAGATCCAGCGGGGCGAGGAGCGCGAGCGCATCCTCAGGAGGGAACTCGAGGATTTCGTCGCCGGCCTTCCCAATCTTCCCGCCCCCGGCGTGCCGCAGGGCGAGGACGAGAACGCCAATGTCCCGGTGGAGTCGCGCGCCTTCGGCACGCGGCCCGCCATGAACAACGCGCGCGAGCATGTCGAGCTCGGCGAGGCGCTGGGGATGATGGATTTCGAGCGCGCCGCCAAGGTCTCGGGCGCGCGCTTCGTCTATCTCAAGGCCGGCCTGGCCCGGCTCGAACGCGCGCTCGGCGCCTTCATGCTCGATCTGCATACGGACAAATTCGGCTACACCGAAGTGACGCCTCCATTAATGACACGCGGACATGCAATGTTTGGTACCGGGCAATTGCCAAAATTCGCAGAGGAGCTCTTTTCGACCGAACGACCGATAGCAGGAGAAGAAATTTTAGATATCTTCGTATCGACCTTCCGATCAGGCAATCCACAAACTCTCGCTGATTTGATGCGCGTTGCCGATGAAATCGGCTTAAAAAAATGGCAGCGCGACATGGTGGCGTTGGCTCGTCCACTTTTTGACAAACTGAAAGAGACGCGTAGCGAAACACTATATTTCATCCCCACCGCTGAAGTGCCTCTCACCAATTACGTCCGCGAAGAAATCCTCGACGAGGCGCAGCTTCCGCTCCGCCTTACCGCCTGGACGCCGTGCTTCCGCGCCGAGGCCGGGGCGGCGGGCAAGGACACCCGCGGCATGATCCGCATGCACCAGTTCTCCAAGGTCGAGCTGGTGTCGATCACCACGCCGGAGCAATCCGAGGCCGAGCACGAGCGCATGACCGATTGCGCGCAGGAAGTGCTCAAGCGGCTGGGCCTGCATCACCGCGCCGTCACCCTGTGCACCGGCGACATGGGGTTCTCGGCGCGGAAGACCTACGACATCGAGGTGTGGCTGCCCGGCCAGGCGCGCTTCCGCGAGATCTCGTCCTGCTCCAACTGCGGCGATTTCCAGGCGCGGCGCATGAACGCGCGCTACCGCCCGAAGGATGGCAAAGGCACGCGCTTCGTGCATACGCTCAATGGCTCGGGCCTCGCCGTCGGCCGCACGCTGATCGCGATCCTGGAAAACTACCAGGAGCCGGATGGCTCCATCCGCATCCCCGAGGCGTTGCGGGCGTATATGGGTGGAGCGGAACGGATCGCGAAGTAGGGTTCCATGCGCATCCTGGTCACCAATGACGACGGCATCCACGCCCCCGGCCTGGAGGTGGCGGAGACGATCGCCCGGGCCTTGAGCGACGACGTCTGGGTCGTAGCGCCGGAGACCGAGCAGTCGGGCGCCTCCCATTCGCTGACGCTGACGCTGCCGCTGCGCCTGCGCGAGATCGGGCCCAGGCGTTTCGCCCTTGCCGGCACGCCGACGGACTGCGTGATGATGGGCGTGGCCGAGCTGATGAAGGACGCCCGGCCCGCGCTGGTGCTGTCCGGCGTCAACCGCGGCTCCAACATCGCCGACGACGTCACCTATTCGGGCACCATCGCAGGCGCCATGGAAGGCACCGCCCTCGGCATCCCCTCCATCGCCATGTCGCAGGCCTATGGCTGGGACGAGGGCGACGAGGTGCGCTGGGCCTGCGCACGGACGCACGGCCCGCGCGTGGTCGGGATGCTGCTCGAATCCGGCTGGCCGGAGGAGACGCTGATCAACGTCAACTTCCCCGATTGCGAGCCCGGCAAGGTCGCCGGAACGGACGTGACGGAGCAGGGCAAGCGCGACCTGCAGACCGCGGTGCTCGACCGCCGCGTCGACATGCGCGGCAATCCCTATTACTGGATCGGCTTCAAGCGGGTGCGCAGCGATCCGCGCCCCGGCACCGACCTGCGCGCGATCTACGACCGGCGCATCTCCATCACCCCGCTGCACCTGAACCTGACCGAGCACCGCGTGGTCGCCGAGCTGCGCCGCAAGCTGGCCGCGCCATGAGCGTCGATACCCGCGCTATCGCGCTGCTCATGGAATTGCGCCGCCAGGGCATCACCGACCAGCGCGTGCTGGGCGCCATCGAGCGCACGCCGCGCGATCTCTTCGTGGACGAGCCTTTCGCCACGCAATCCTGGGAGAACACCGCGCTCCCCATCGCCTGCGGACAGACGATCAGCCAGCCCTACGTGGTCGCCTACATGACCCAGGCGCTGGACGTGCAGCCCAGGCACCGCGTGCTCGAGGTGGGCACCGGCTCGGGCTACCAGGCTGCGGTGCTCTCGCCATTATGCCGCATGGTCTACACCATCGAGCGTCACAAGCCGCTGCTGGCCAGGGCCGAAGCGCGGTTCCACGCGCTCAAGCTCCACAACATCGTGACCAGGCATGGCGACGGCTACAAAGGCTGGCCCGAGCAGGCGCCATTCGACCGCATCCTGCTTTCGGCCGTTGTCCCGGCCGTGCCGCCGGCGCTTATCGAACAGTTAAAGCCCGGCGGCATCGTTATCGCGCCGGTAACCAAAAATCCCGAAGCGGAAAGTGTTTCGCAACACTTGGTGAAGATCATGCGAACCGACGAAGGGGTCGCGCAGGAGGCGCTCATCCCGGTCGTCTTCGTACCGATGATCCCGGGGATGCCCGATGCGCGCACACCGCAGGACCGAAACGGCACAGGCCGCAGGAGCTGACGCCTCGCGCGTCCTTGCCTGCGCGTTACTGCTGTTCGTCCTCGCCGGTTGCGCCGCACCGTCGCCCAGGACCTATTTCGACTGGCCGGCGGCGACCTATCTCACCGTTGTCGTGCATCAGGGCGACACGGTGAGCGAGATCGCCGCGCGCTACGACGTGCCGACCGATCGCGTGCTCGCCATGAATGACCTTCAGGCGCTGAGCCCGATCTATCCGGGCGAGGTGCTGCGCCTTCCGCCCGGCAGCCGCGCCACACGCGAGGCGGTACTGCACGATGCCGAGAGCAACCGCGCGCCCGCGCCGCCGCCGGTGCGCACGGCCGGCGTCACGCCCGATCCGCGGCCGGCTTACGCGCTGGCGCGCCGCGCCGGGCAGAGCGTCGCGAGCGGCGATTCCGGCAAATTCATCTGGCCGCTCAGCGGCACGGTGATCGAGGGCTTCGGCGCCATGGCCGGCGGCACGCGCAACGACGGCATCAACATCGCCGTGCCGGAAGGCACCCCGATCCGCGCCGCCCAGGCGGGCACGATCAGCTATGCCGGCAACGAGCTTCGCGGCTACGGCAACCTCGTGCTGATCCGCCACGACGGCAGCTACATCACGGCTTACGCCCATGCGGAGCGCATCGTGGTCGCCAAGGGCGAGCATGTGGAGCAGGGCCAGGTGATCGGATATGCCGGCGCCAGCGGCGACGTCAGCCGCCCGCAGCTGCATTTCGAGATCCGGCGGGATTCCAAGCCCGTCGATCCCCAGGCGCTGCTGGCGGCAACGTCCTGATTCCATTGCGGTTGCAAAGGGGCCGTCCGCCGCTATAGTCCGCGGCGCCTTCCGCCACCTTTGGACGTCTTCATGGATACCAACATCATCTCGACCTTCGCGCCGCTCCTGCTGATTTTCGCGATCTTCTATTTCCTCATCATCCGTCCCCAGCAGCAGCGCGCCAAGCAGCATCGCGAGATGGTCGCCAATGTCCGCCGCGGCGACACGGTGGTCACGGCGGGCGGCCTGGTCGGCAAGGTGGCCAAGGTGAAGGATGATTCCGAGATCCTCGTCGACCTCGCCGACAACGTGCAGGTGCGCGTGCTGAAGGCCACGCTGTCGGAAGTCCGCGTCAAGGGCCAGGACGGCGACAAGAGCTGAGCATGCTGCACATCCCCACCTGGTCGCGGGTCGTCACCTTCCTGATTCTCCTGGCGGGCGTCGTCATCGCCATGCCCAACGCGCTGCCGCAATCGGTGCTGGACGACCTGCCCTGGTGGTGGCCCAAGGGCACGGTGACGCTCGGCCTCGATCTGCAGGGCGGGTCGTACCTGCTGATGGAAGTGGGGATGAACGAGGTCCAGAAGGACCGCATCGAGCAGCTCAAGGCCGACACCCGCATCAACCTGCGCAAGGCGCACATCACCTACACGTTCGCCAAGACCGCGGACAACGTCGAATCCGTCAAGATCCTCGATGCGAACCGCGTCGAGGACGCGCGCGGCATCCTGAAGGACCTGAATCCGCAGACGGGCGGCCTGCTCACCGTCGGCGCGCGCGAATACGACATGAGCGAGTCCGGCGGCAACACCTTCACCCTGAAGATGACCGAGGGGTATCTCACCCAGCTGCAGGGCGAGATCGTGCGCCAGTCGATCGAGGTGGTGCGCAAGCGCATCGACCAGCTCGGCACGCGCGAGGCCACGATCGAGCAGGAAGGCTCCGACCGCATCGTGATCCAGGTGCCCGGCCTGCGCGACCCGAGCGAGCTGATCAAGGTGCTCGGCACCACCGCCAAGATGACGTTCCAGCTGGTCGACGAGTCGGCGAATGTGGACGAGGCGGTGAAGGGCAACGTCCCGATCGGCTCGGAGCTTCTCTACGAGGACAATCCCATCAAGGGCGGAAAGCCCATTCCCATCGTCGTGGAGCGGCGCGTGCTGGTGGCGGGCGACCGGCTCACCGACGCAAGGCAGAGCTTCAGCTCCTCCACCGGCGAACCGAACGTGACGTTCGCCTTCGACACCATCGGCGCCAAGGAATTCGGCAACGCCACGAAGGACAATGTCAACCGCCGCTTCGCCATCGTCCTGGACAACAAGGTCATCGAAGCGCCGGTGATCCGCGAGCCCATCATCGGCGGGCGCGGCGAGATCACGGGCAACTTCACGGTGCAGACGGCCAACGAGCTCGCGGTGCTGCTGCGGGCCGGCGCGCTGCCGGCGCCGCTGAAGATCCTGCAGCAGAACTCGGTCGGCCCCGAGCTCGGCGAAGACTCGATCCAGGCCGGACGGATCTCCGCGCTGGCGGGGCTCGTGCTGGTCGCGCTCTTCATGTTCGCGCGCTACGGACTGTTCGGGCTGTTCGCCGACCTGGCGCTCACCCTCAACATCATCTTGCTGCTCGCGGCGCTCACCCTGTTCAACGCCACGCTGACGCTGCCGGGCATCGCGGGCATCGTGCTCACCATGGGCATGGCCGTGGACGCCAACGTGCTGATCTACGAGCGCATCCGGGAGGAGCAGCGAAACGGCCGCAGCATGCTCGCCTCCATCGACCAGGGTTTCCAGCGGGCGCGGGCCACGATCTTCGACGCCAACATGACCCATTTGATCGCCTCGCTCATCCTGTTCGAGCTGGGCTCGGGCCCCGTGCGCGGCTTCGCCGTGGCGCTGGGCGTGGGCATCATCACCTCCTTCTTCACCGCGGTGATGGTGACGCGCCTGATCGTCGTCATGTGGCTGGCGATCGCCAGGCCCCGCAAGCTGGCCCTTTGACGGCCCGGCTAAACCCGCAGGGAAAATAAGGCTGATTCCCACGGAAAATGCGGTAAACTGACCGCCAGACTCATGATCCGAGGGGAGGGCCCATGGCCGCGTTCTTTTCCAATCTCCGCAATACGGTGATCGCGGGCTTCGTGATCGCGCTGATCGTGCTCGCCATCCACTGGAGCCTGGGCGGCATGAACCTGGGCGACGAGGTCTTCTGGGCCTTCATCGTTCGCTGGGCGCACATCATCTGCGGCGTCATGTGGATCGGCCTGTTGTGGTACTTCAACTTCGTCTCCACGCCGACCACGCCGTCGATCCCGCAGGAGCTCCGCCCGGCGCTCGGCAAGTACATCACCCCGGCGGCGCTGTTCTGGTTCCGCTGGGGCGCGATGGGCACGATCGTGTTCGGCCTGATCCTGGCGGGGATGAACAACTACATCCTGCAGGCGCTGACGCTGGACTTCGCCGACACCAATGGCGCGCTGTCGACGACGAGCTACCTGATGATCGGCATCGGCATGTGGTTCGGCATCATCATGTGGTTCAACGTCTGGTTCATCATCTGGCCGAACCAGCAGAAGGCGCTCAACATCGGCAACCGCTACCCGGATTTGTCGGCCGAGGCCAAGGCTGCTTCGGCGAAGACCGCCGGGATGTACAGCCGGGTCAACACGATGCTGTCCATCCCCATGCTGTTCTGCATGGCGGCGGCGACGCATTGGCCTTGACGCATAAAGGAATGTGCGCGAAAGCCGCCCGGGCGACCGGGCGGCTTTTCGTTTGAGGCGGAATGAGCGCCGAGACCTCCTTCGCGGCCTGCGAGGCCGCCGTGCGCGCGCACGATCCGGACCGCTTCCTGTCCGCCCTGTTCGCGCCGGCGGCGCTGCGCGGGCCGCTCTTCGCGCTCTACGCCTTCAATCACGAGCTCGCGCGCGTGGCCGAAAGCGTGACGCAGCCGATGCTGGGCGAGATCAGGCTGCAATGGTGGCGCGAGACCGTCGAGCAGGCGCGCGCGGGCCGCCCGCGCGAGCACGACGTCGCCCGCGCGCTCGCCGTGGCCTTCGCGCGGCACGAACTGCCGTTCGGCCCGTTCGATGCGATGCTGGACGCGCGCGTCTTCGACTCGTCCGGGGAAACGCTCGAAAACCTGTCCGCGCTCGAAGCCTATGCCGATGCGACGTCCGGCAACCTGATGCGGCTGGCCGCGCGCGTTCTCGGCGGCAGCGATGCGGCGGCGCGCGCCGCCGGCACGGCCCATGCGCTCATGGGCGTCGCCCGCGCGATCCCGTTCCACGCGTCGCGGCGCAAGCTGTTCCTGCCGCTGGACATGCTCGCGGACGCGGGCGTCCACAGCGGCGACGTGCTGGCCGGAAAGCCCGGCGGCATCGGCCGCGTCATCGGCAAGCTGAGCGCGCGCGCCCGCGAATTGCTCGCCGAAGCGCGGGCGCTGCCGAAGCCGGGCGCCGCGCTGCCCGCCTTCCTGCCCGCCGCGACGGTGCCCGCGATGGCGAAGGCGCTGGCGCGGCCCGGCTTCGATCCGTTCCGCGATGTGGCGGAGGTTCCGGTCTACCGCCGCCAGCTTGCGATGCTGGCCGCGACGCTGCGCGGCGGGATCTGACTATTCCGCCGCCGCCCGCGCCGCGCCGAGCCAGGCATCGAGATCGGCCAGCGCGCGATGGCTCATGGCTTTCTTGCGGTCGCGGCCGCGGGCGCCCTTGAGCTCGGGGAAGAGCCCGAAATTGACGTTCATGGGCTGGAACGTCCGTTCGTCCGCGCCCTGGGTGATGTGCGAAAGCAGCGCGCCCAGCGCCGTGGTCGGGGGCGGCGCCGCGCAATCGGTGGCCGCAAAGCGTCCCGCGAGCAGGCCGATGGCCGCGCTTTCGACATAGCCCTCGACGCCGGTGATCTGGCCGGCGAAGCGCAGCGCCGGCCGCGCCTTCAGCCGCAAGCGTCCGTCGAGCAGCCGGGGCGAATTGATGAAGGTGTTGCGATGCAGCCCGCCCAGCCGCGCGAACTGCGCGTTCTGGAGTCCCGGGATCGTGCGGAAGATGTGCGTCTGCTCGCCGTGCTTGAGCTTGGTCTGGAAGCCCACCATGTTCCACAGCGTGCCCAGCGCGTTGTCCTGGCGGAGCTGGACGACGGCGTAGGGCCGCCGGCCCGCGCGCGGATCCCTGAGGCCCACCGGCTTCATGGGCCCGAAGCGCAACGTGTCCTCGCCGCGCGCGGCCATGACCTCGATCGGCAGGCAGCCTTCGAAATAGGGCGTGAATGTCTCCCACTCCTTGAACTCGGTCTTGTCGCCCGCCAGCAGCGCCGCGATGAAGGCTTTGTACTGCGCCTCGTCGAGCGGGCAGTTGACGTAGTCCGCGCCATCGCCCTTATCGTAGCGCGACTGCATCCAGGCGACGTCCATGTCGATGGACTCGCGATGGACGATGGGCGCAATGGCGTCGAAGAAGGAGAGCGACTCCTCGCCGGTGAGCGCGCGGATCGCCTCCGCCAGCGCGGGCGATGTGAGCGGCCCGGTGGCGACGACGATGTTGCGCCAGTCCTCGGGCGGCAGGCCGGCGATTTCCTCCCGCCGGATCTCGATATTGGGATGGCCGCCGATCGCCGCCGTGACCGCGTCGGAAAACCCCTGCCGGTCCACCGCCAGCGCGCCGCCCGCGGGCAGCCGGTGCGCGTCCGCCGCGCGCATGACGAGCGAGCCGCAGCGGCGCATCTCCTCGTGCAGCAGGCCGACGGCGTTGTTCTCCCAATCGTCGGAGCGCAGCGAGTTGGAGCACACGAGTTCCGCCAGGCTATCGGTCTGGTGCGCGTCGGTCGCGCGCAAGGGCCGCATCTCGTGCAGCACGACGCGCGCGCCGGCCTGCGCCGCCTGCCACGCGGCCTCGCTGCCGGCAAGCCCGCCGCCGATGATGTGGATTACGTCGTTCAACGCCTTGTTCTACCTTGTTTTATTCGCTTTCCAGAAATGACCTTCCCCCTCCCACCGGAGGCGAAACTATTCGAACCTCCGAATTTCGAGGGGGGACCTCGTGCCACCCTTCCCACATCGTCGGCGCGGGCTGCAAACCGGACGTGAACGTAACAGGAACAACCCGAGGTTGTCAAGCGATGTATCCAGCCATCTTGACATCAAGGCATCAAATCGTGATGCTTTGATGCATGAACCTGAGGACGACCCTGACCTTCGATCCCGACAACGCCGCCAGGCTGAAACGGCTGCTCAAGGAACGCGATGCGAGCTTCAAAAAGGTTGTGAACGATCTCATCCGCCATGCTCTCGATGACATCGAGAAGCCGAAAAAAAAACGCAAGCCGTTCAGAACGAAAGCAGTAGACCTTGGACCGATGCTTTATCCATCGATCAAGGAGGCGCTGCAGGCGATGGATGATGAGTACGATCGCAAGAAGCTTGGCCTACCTTGATCCTGATCGACGCCAATCTTCTGATCTATGCCGGGGTCGAGTCTGTTCCGGAACATGAGCGCGCTCGCGCGTGGCTGGACCATCAACTTGCCAGCGTCGTCCGCGTCGGCTTGCCTTGGCAATGTCTTCTGGCCTTCCTTCGTATCACGACAAAAAGAGGCGCTTTCGGCCACGCGCAATCGATTGAAAATGCCTGGAGACAGGTTCGTGCATGGCTCGATCAACCGGCAGTTTGGATACCGGGGCCAACGGCACGCCATAGCGACATTCTTAGCGGCCTCCTTCTGGGAAACCGTTTCTCAGGCGATCTTGTGAGCGACGCCCATCTCGCCGCGCTCGCCATCGAGCACGGGTTGACACTGTGCTCGAACGATCATGACTTCGCGCGATTTCCGAACTTGCGCTGGATCAATCCGCTGGTATGAGATGACGGTTTGAAGCCCGTAGACTTTATGCCATTCAGTTGTCGTCGTTCTCGCTTTTCATCGCCGTTAGAATCAAGGCACCCAAGGCGCCAAAATGAACTCTTATAAATACATATCCGAGCGCAAGTGCGACGACGAACGCAACGGCAGCATATGTCTCTGCAGAATTATCGAGAGCAAAAGCCGAATAGGCGACCTTTGCGCAAAATAGAGCGAACAGAAAGGTTGCGATGTAGAAGGCAGGAACAACAAAACCGGCGCTCCGGCAAACAAAGCCGGGCAATCCGGAATTGCCGTTCTGATCGCCGCCGACCACTACGTCCGCACCGCCTTCGATCGCAGCTCTCTCCAACATAATTTGGCGGGCATCGCGTGTCATATTCAGCTCCTCATCTATCCGAGAAAATTACCCCCACACTTTCGCGTGGCGATCCTTCCATGGCCGCGCTTCTTCGAGCTGCGCGGCCAGCCGGTACAGCACCGCCTCGTCGGCGATGCGGGCGGTGAACATCATGCCGATGGGAAGGCCGTCGCTCGACATCCCCAGGGGCAGCGACAGCGAAGGCTGGCCGGTCATGTTGTAGGGCGGGGTATAGCCGAAGACGAAAGACTGGCGGCGGTTGAATTCGCGCGGCTCCACATTCACCGGATCGAGATGGCCGATGCGCGGCGCCGGCGCCAGGGTGACGGGCGACAGCAGCACGTCGAAATCGCGCCACAGCGCCAGCACCTGGCGGCAGCCCAGGCGCAGGTTCTGCAAGCCCTCGCCGATCTGCGACGGCGAAAGCTTCCTGCTGCCCTTGTAGCTCGCCCAGGCGAGCGGCTCCATGTCCGCCTCGGCCGGCTCGCGGCCGAGCACCTTCGTCCAATCGTCGATGGTCGCCGCGAACATCGCGCCGGAGACCGCGGCCTGCGCGCGATAGAGCCTTCGCCAGTCGACGCCGAATTTGGGCTTCTCGATCATCAAATGGCCGAGCTCGGCCAGGAGCTTCACGGTGGCGTCGAACACGGCGCGGACGTCGGGATGCGGCGCCAGTCCTTCGCGCGGCACTTCGGTGGAGAAGGCGATGCGCAGCTTGCCGGGCGGCGTCTCGATCTCTTCCAGATAAGGCCGCGTTTTCGGAACCGGCGGATAGGGCGCGTCGTCCTCGGGCCAGCCGGTCCAGTCGAGCATCGCGGCGCTGTCGCGCACGCTGCGGCTCAGCACGTGATCGACGACGAAGCCGTGCGCGCGGTTGCGGTCGTCGGGCCCGCCTGGATTGCGGTTCTGCGTCGGCTTCATCCCGACCAGGCCGCACTGCGCCGAAGGGATGCGGATCGATCCCAGCCCGTCGGAGCCGTGCGCGAACGGCACCATGCCGCTCGCCACCGCCGACGCGGCGCCGCCGGAGGACCCGCCGGAGGAATGATCCGGATTCCAGGGATTGCGGCAGACGCCCAGATGGCGGCCTTCCGTCGTGCCGGGAATGCCGAATTCCGGCGTGTTGGTCTTGCCCACCAGCACCACGCCCGAAGCGCGATAGCGCCGCGTCAGCTCGCCGTCCTCGGGCGAAACGTAATCCTTCAGATAGGCCGAGCCGTTGGTCATCGGCCAGCCCCTGACGGGCAGGTTGATGTCCTTGATCAGGAACGGCACGCCCCTGAACGGACCATCGGGCAGCGGGCCTTTCGCGGCGGCGCGCGCCTCGTCATAGGCTTTGTAGACGACGGCGTTGACCTTGGGATTGTGCCGCTCGATGCGCGCGATGGCCTCCTCGACCAGCTCCAGCGGCGTGATCTGCCTGCGGCGGACGAGATGGGCGAGGCCCGTGGCGTCGTACTGGTCGTATTCGGCGAATGCCATGGTTGTGTGTCCTCAAAGGGGCGGGGTTCTGGAGATCCAGGGCGCGGCCTCTTCCAGCTGGGCCGCAAGCTGCAGCAGCAGCGCCTCGTTGCCGTTGCGCGCCACGAACTGGACGCCGATCGGAAGGCCGGACTCGTTCCAGTGCAGCGGCACGTTGATGGCGGGCTGGCCGGTCGCGTTCTGCATGGCGGTGTAGGGCACGTAGCCCAGCAGCGGGGCGAACGCCTTCTGGACGTCGCGCTCGTCGACGTCGATCGTCCCGAGCCCGATCGGCGGCAAGCCCAGCGTGGCGCAGAGCCAGGTGTCGTGGGTCTCGTGAAACGCCGCCATCGTGCGCGCCACGCGGAACATCAGCTGCTGGGCCAGCATGTGCTGGACGGCGGTGATCTTCATGCCCTGCTCATACAGGGACAGCGTCAGGCCCTCGACGACGTCCGTCGATGGCTCGATGTTCAGCTTCTGCGCCAGCAGGGCCACGCCCATCGCGGTGTTGTCCGCCCAGATCGTCATGAACGCCGTGGTCAATTCGGCCGGATTGAGCGGCGGCGCCGCCTCCTCGACGATGTGGCCGAGGGATTCGCAGAGCTTGGCGGTCTTGCGCAGGGCCGCCGTCACGTCGGGATGAAGCGGCGTGCCGTCCGCGCGCGTGAAGGATGCGGCGATCCGAAGCCGCTTCGGCTTTCTCGATATCGCCTCGAGGTAGGAGCCGTCCGCCGGCGGCGCGAAGTAGGGATCGCCGTAGTCGATCCGGGAGTCGACGTCGAGCGCCGCGGCGCAATCGCGGACGCTTCGCGAGACGACATGGTCGACGCTCAGCCCGCTGGTGGAATCCGACGCGTCCGGCCCCTGGCTGACGCGGCCACGACTCACCTTCAGGCCCACGAGGCCGCAGCAGGAGGCCGGAATGCGGATCGACCCGCCCCCGTCTGTGGCGTGCGCCAGAGGCACGATGCGCGCGGCCACCGCCGCCGCCGAGCCGCCGGAGGATCCTCCCGTCGAATGCGCGAGGCTCCAGGGGTTGTGGGCCGCTCCGTAAAGGCGGGACTCCGTCGTCGGCAGGATGCCGAACTCCGGAACGTTCGTTTTTCCGAACGGCACCATGCCGGCCTTGCGGAAGCTCGCGACGAGAACGGAGTCGTGATCGGCGATCGCCGGCGGCATCAGCCGCGAGCCCGAGCGGGTGGGCATGCCGGTCGCGCCCGCGCGCATGTCCTTGAGCAGCGTCGGCACGCCGGCGAAGAGGCCGTCGCGCGGCGCGGTCTTGGCGGCCTCGCGCGCGAGATCGTAGGCCTTGAAGACGATGGCGTTCAGCCTGGGGTTGAGGGCTTCCGCCCGCGAGATGGCTTCTTCCAGGAGTTCGGACGGGCTGACCTCCTTGCGCGCCACCAGCGCGGCCAGCCCCAGGCCGTCGAAGGTCCCATATTCGCGGATCGCCATGCAGAGCCCACCTTTTTGCCGACCTTAGCGGCGGACTGACAGTCTGTCACGGCGGCCATGCTGCAGTGCGGCGTCGCGGATTTGTTGCGAAGGGCCGTAAAGATTACATTCGCGATGACAAGTAGGCGGGGGATAGCCATGAAAATGCCTGTCGGCGACACGCTGGAAGGCGCGTTCGGATTTGCGTTCAAGAGTTTTCCGTCGGTCGTCGGGGTGGTTTGGTTTCCCTACCTCCTCGCCGGAGCGATCGTGGGCGGCGCCGTCTACCTGCTGCATCCCGATGTGAATGCGTTCGTCGCATCCCTGCAGCAGGGGAAGGACCCCGCCGCGGCGCTCGAGGCGTTCAGGAAGTTCGGCAACCTCCTGGGGCTCTATTCGCTCGTCTTCGTGATCGCGGGCGCGATGGTGCGTGTCGGCCTGATGCGCAAGGCGCTGGGCCTGCATCCGGGCCCGATATTCATCTACTTCTCGTTCGGCGCGCCGGTCTGGCGGATGATCGGGGCAAGCATCCTGCTCGGAATCATCGTGTTTCTCATCGTCATCGCCGCCATCGCCGGCGGGGGCGCGGCCGTGGCCGCATCGGGCAGCGCGCTCCAGCAGCCGGCGCGCGGGATCGTCGACGGCGTCGCGATCCTCATCGCGGTCCTGTTTCCGATCTACGCGATCTTCCGCTTCATATTCTTCCTTCCGGCCGTCATCGTGGCCGAGGACAGGATCGGGCTGGGGCGTTCGTGGTCGCTCGGCGGCGGCAATGTGCTGAGGATCATTGTCGTGCTGCTGGCCATCGTCCTGGCGGTCGGTCTGGTTTTCGGCATCCTCGAATCCTTCTTCAGGCCGCCGCTCGTCATGGGCGGCGCGACCTTCGACCTGCGTCAGATGGTCAAATGGGAAGTCCAGACGTTCACCAGCCCGGTGTTCCTGGGGCTCATCGTCCTGCAATCGCTGGTGACCGAGGCCTTGCTGGCAGGGGCGTCCGCATCGGGCTATAGAGCGGTGACGGGCACCGCGGAAGGAACGGCTTCGTGAACAAAATCCCGGTCGGGAAAACGATCGCGTTTGCGTATCAATTCACCTTCGGACACCTTGGCGTCATCATCGGGCTGATCTGGATACCCACCGTCCTCGTGGCGGTGGGCGGGTTCTTCGCGGAGAGCCATTACGGCCCCGTCATCATGACGGCGTCCGGCGGCAGCGATCAGGCGGCCGCCGGGCAGGCGATCGTTTCCATGTTCGCCTGGTACGTCGTCTCGATGCTCCTGACCGCCATCGCCTCCACGGCGGTGACCCGGCAGGCCATGGGGCTCCGCAAGGGCGGCGCGATGTTCCATTTCGCGCTGGGCCCAATGGAGTTCCGGGTCTTCGCCGCGCAGATGGCGCTGTTCGGCGTCGCTGTCGCGCTGGCGCTTCCCTATATCGTGTTGCTGACCGCGGTGGCGACATTCGCCGAGGCGAGCGGGGCGGCCTCTTCGGGCGCGTCGCTGGCCGCCGCGGCGATCGGGCTGGGCGGCGCCGGGCTTCTGCTCTTCGCCATCGTGCGGCTGAGCTTCCTGCTCCTGCCCGCCACCGTGGCGGAAAGCAGGATCGGCCTCGGCCGCAGCTGGACGCTGACGCGCGGCAATTTCTGGCGCATCGTCGCGATCGGGCTTTGCACGCTGGGTCCCATCCTGGTGGTGCTGGCGGCCGGCCAATATGCGATCCTGGGGCCGCGCTATTTCGATCTCGCCCTTCTGGCGGCGCACGATCCGTCGTCCCAGGCGAAGATCGCCGCCGAGCAGTCGCAGATCATGATGCAGCACCTGCCCCTGAGCTTCGGCCTGTCGCTGCTGGTCGCGCCGTTTTCCTTCGGCTTGCTGCTGGCGCCGTCCGCTTATGCCTACCGCGTGCTGACGGGCTCCGCCGCGTCCTGATCACGCCGTCCTGGCCAGCCGGCTCGCGCGCACGCTGTAGAGGAGATAGACGGCCAGGCCGATCGTGTTCCACACCACGAACGCGCCCTGCGTGAACGCGGGCAGGCCGGCCACGAACAGGTACAGGCAGCCGAGCACGCAGACCGGCCCGACGACCCATGCCAGCGGCACGCGGAACACGCGCGGCCGCCCCGGCTCGCGCAGCCGCAGGACGAGCATCGACGCCGCGACCGCGATGAACGCGCAGAGCGTGCCGGCATTCGCGAGATCGACGACCTGGCCCAGGTCGAAGATCGACGACAGGAACGCCACCACCGCGCCCGTGAACACCGTCATCACCACGGGAGTGCCGAACCGGCGGCTCACGGCGGCCATGGACTGCGGCAGCAATCCGTCGCGCGCCATCACGAAGAAGATGCGGCTCTGTCCGTACATGAGCACGAGGATGACGCTCGGGATCGCGATGACCACGGCGCCGGCGACGATCTGCGCCGCCGCGGGATGGTTCAGCAGGCTCAGGATGTGGACCAGGGGCGTCTCGGCCATCGAGCTGGAGAACAGATGGAACGGCATCGAGCCCACCGCCACGGTGGCCACCACGATGTAGATGGTCGTGCATAGCGCCATGGATCCGATGATCCCGATGGTCAGGTTGCGGCCGGGGTCCCTGGTTTCTTCCGCCGCCGTGGAGACGGTGTCGAATCCGTAGAAGGCGAAGAAGACGATGGCGGCGGCGCCCAGCATCCCGTAGTTGTGATTGTGCCCGTCGGGCGTGGCGCCGTAGCCGAACGGCGCGAAGGGATGGAAGTTGGCGCTGTCGAAGGCCCGCGAGGCCACCACCACGAAGAGCGCCAGCGCCGCGAGCTTGATGAGCACGAGCAGGATGTTGAGCGTGGCGCTCTCGCGCGTCCCCAGCACGAGCAGCAGGGTGATGAGCGCCGAAATGCCGATCGCGGGAAGGTTGACGATCCCCCCATCCATCACGCCCGTCAGCAGCGCGTGCGGAACGTGCCAGCCCGCGGCCAGGATGAACGAGGTGAAATGGCCGGCCCAGCCGATGGCGACGGCCGCCGCCGCCACCGTGTATTCCAGGATCAGGCTCCAGCCCACGATCCAGGCCAGCAATTCGCCCAGCACCGAGTAGCTGTAGGTGTAGGCGCTGCCGGCCGCGGGGATCATGGTGGCCATCTCCGCGTAGCAGAGCGCCGCGCAGGCGCAGAGCACGCCGCAAAGGAGGAAGGAGACGATGACGGCGGGGCCCGCCAGCCCGGCGCCGATTCCCGTCAGCGTGTAGATGCCGGTGCCCACGATGGCGCCCACGCCCATCGCCGCCAGGTGCGGCCAGCTCAACGTGGCCTTCAGCCGGTGGCTCTCGTCCACGCCCACGGTGGCTTCGATGGATTTGCGGCGGTTCCAGAATGCCATGCGATTCCCCCTGTTGCGCCCATTGTTACAGGCCCGCGCCGCGCCGCGCGATGGCGAAATGCATGAAGCTGCTGTTCAATGCGCGCGGGGGGAGCGGGTCTTGCGGCTGTCTGTCCTGATCGTGATCGCGATGGCGTCGCCGGCCCCGGCCGCGGTCGAGGCGGGGTTCGACGGCTACGCGGATTTCCGGCTGGTGTCGCCCGGCGGCGGGGCCTCATGGCTCGACGGCGGCCCCGGCAAGCTGCGCCATGGCAAGGGCGACGGCGCGCCGCAATACGCCGCGCTTTTCGGCCAGGGCTATGTGCGCTTCGATCCCGGATGGACTCTCGAGCCGCGCGACTGGGTCAGGCTCACGCTGGACGGGATTTCCGTCGCCAGCACCCGCGCGGGCCGCGCCTTCGAGGGCCGCGACCCGCGCCAGACCGCGAACCAGTTGCAGCTTTCGATGCGCTTCTATCTGCAATGAGCCGTGCTAACATCGCCCGCGGCGACATCCGGGAGCGCGGCATGGCAAGGCCGGTCAACAGGGAATTCGAGTTCGGCGGCATCAATCATCTGGCGCTGGTGTGCAAGGACATGGCGCGGACGGTCGCGTTCTACTCCGGCGTGCTCGGCATGCCGCTGATCAAGACCATCGAGCTGCCGCGCGGCATGGGCCAGCACTTCTTCTTCGACCTGGGCAACGGCGACTCGCTCGCTTTCTTCTGGTTCCCCGACGCGCCCGAAGCCCAGCCCGGCGTGGCGTCCGCCACGGTGGGGCCGCTGCCCGGCCCCTCGGCGCACGGCTCGATGAACCATGTCGCGATCGACGTCGCGCCCGACAGGATCGACGCGTATTACGAGAAGCTCGTCGCCAAGGGCGTCAAGTGTTCGCCCGTCATCAGCCACGACGACTCGCCGATGCAGGCCAGCCGCGAGATCACGCCGACCACCTTCGTCCGCTCGATCTATTTCTACGATCCGGACGGCATCGCGCTCGAATTCGCCGCCTGGACGCGCGAGCTGCCGCGCGAGGGCGACGTGACGGTGGCGCCCGCGAAGGCCGGCGAACAGCGCGAACCCGTCATGGCGAAGTGATCCGCGCCGCCCAGGACCCGGCGATCGCGTCCAGGGAATCCGCATCCGCCTTCAGCCGCGCCAGCGCGAAAGCGCGCACGGCCTGCCTGTCTTCGTCCGCCGCCAGGTATTCGACGGGCGACTTGCCGTCCACGCGCGCCAGCATGAGCGCGGGCAGAAGCCCCGCCGTGCGCGCCGCGATCTCCTCCGGCTCTTCCCACGTCACGCCGCCGAGATAGGCATCGGCGAGCGAGCGGAACGACGAGAGATACCGGCCCGCGAATTGGCGATGCCAGGCGCATTTGAGCAGCAGATGGTTCAGGCAGAAGGCGAGGTCGAAGGCGGGGTCGCCGTAGCAGGCGGTTTCCGCGTCGAGGAACACCGGACCGTCGGGGCCGCGCAGGATGTTCTTGGGCGAGATGTCGCCCTGCATGAGCGCGATGCGCGCCCGCGCGATCCCGTCCGCGAGCGCGCGGATGCGCGCTGCGGCGCCGGGATGCTTCTTCGCCGTGAACAGCAGGTAAGGCTCGAGCCTGAGCGCGTGGAAGTGATTGCCATGCGCGAAATCGTGCGCGACGTCCTCGCGTCCCGCCGTCGCCGCATGGATGCGCGCCAGCGCCGCGCCCACCCGGACCGCGAAATCCGGATCGGCGCGCCCGGCGGCGAGCTCGGATTTCCACAGCGGGTGGGATTGCGGCGGCAGGTATTCCATGGCGAAGAAATGGTGCGGCCGGTCTTCACCCAGCACCTCCGGCACCACGCGCGGATCGATCCCGGCCACGAGCCGCAACCAGTCCACCTCCGCGCCGGAGCGATCCGCGGGCGCCCGCCAGTCTTCGCTCACGCGCAGCCTTGGCAGCGCGCGCTTGACGCAGATCGCTCGCTCCTCGAGGTCGACCCGCCAGACGTCGCAGGAAACGCCGCCGCAAAGCGCCGTGACGGCGCAGGCTTCGTCCGCCCCGAGCAGGCCCATGCGGCGGAGCGCTGCCGCAACCTCTTCACGACCGGTTTGCGAAACTTCCGTGTCCATGGCGCCGGCGACTATGCGACGGCGAAAGTGGCCCTTCAATCCGGCCTAGATGAAGTTTGCAGTGGTCAGGTTTGCCAGGTGCAGCGCGCCGTCGAGCTCGATCACCAGGTCGCCCGCGGACTGGTATCCCGCCACGCCGTTCCCCTCCACGACGAGGTAGGTCCTGCCGGCCAGGTCGCCGCTGGTCGGCGTGAACAGCACGGCGTGTCCCACGGCGAGATGGGCGGCATTCACGGCGGCGCTCATGTCGTCGTCGAAGAAGACCTGGCGCAGCTGGCCGCTGGTGATTTCCGCATCCACGCCGGTCACGGCGAGCCAGAGATCGAGCTTGTCGGCGTTCGCGTCGAAGCCGGTGATGGTGTCGTATCCCGTCCCCGTCGGCCCGCCGTCGGGCGACCCCAGCGAGTCCTGCACCGAGTTGTAGACGAAGTCGTCATGGCCCGCGCCGCCCTTGAGGCTGTCGGCGCCAAGGCCGCCGTCGATGCGGTCGTTGCCGTGGCCGCCGACCAGCGTGTCGTGGCCCGCGCCGCCATTGATGACGAAGCGGCCGTCGAGCTCGTTGGCGCCGTTGAACGACAGCGTGTCGGTCTTGCCCAGCGCGCTGCCGTCCACCGTCATCGTCACGCCGGCGCCGACATTCGCGTCGTTGGTGGTGAGCTTGTAGCTGTGTCCGGCGCCGAGCCGGATGTCTTCGACGTTCAGCAGGTCCGTGGCCGTGAACGTGAGGCCGGTGTAGTCGCCGTTCAGAACCAGGGTGTCCTTGCCCGTGCCGCCGTCGATGGTGTCGGTGTTCTTGTTGTAGTTCGCGCCGAATTCGAACGTGTCCTTGCCGTCGTCGCCGATGAGGTCGGCATGGGCGCCGGCCACGGCGGCGGTCATGTCGAACGTGTCGTTGCCGCCAAAGCCTTCGAAGGTGTCGGAGTCGTTCGCCGAGGTGGATGCGTCGTCGCTGACGAAGTTGTCGTTGCCGCTGAAGAAGGTGTTGTTGAAGGCGGTGACGTCGCCGTCCTGGAACAGCGACCACACCGTGGGTGCCGCTATGCTGAAGCTGGTGAGTTTCGCGCCGCCGTCGGTGACGAAGCTCGTCACCGTCCCGGTGCCCGGCTCGCCGGACGGCGAGAAATCGCCGAAGCCCGTGCCGTTGAAGATGAAGTGCTTCCCGCCGCCTTCGTCAAGGACGATCCTGGTGGAGGTTTCGGAGCTGACGGGGTACGCGATGATCGCCTGTAGCCGCGCCCCGTCCACGATGTTGCTGAAACCGTCCGTCTCGCCGATGATCTTCGTCACGCCTGCCCCCACCCTTGCCCGAAGGGACACTAGGGGCGGCACGGGGCTTTGGCAATCGATCGCGGGCCGCCTTAACCTGTTAAGCTTCTTCGTCCATGATTCCGCCATCCACGATCGTGACAAGACAAATCCATGACGATGCCTGCGCCGCGGCGGACGCCATTGTGGCCGCCGCGGGCCGGAAAATCGTGCTGGCGCTGCCGCTGGGGCTGGGCAAGGCGAACCATATTGCGAATGCGATCTATGCGCGGGCCGTGGCCGATCCCGCCATCGACCTTTCCATTTTCACCGCCCTGACGCTGGAAAAGCCTCGCTATGCGAACGAGCTCCAGCGGCGGTTCCTGTCGCCGGTGATCGAGCGGCTGTTCGGGGGCTATCCGGAGCTGGATTACGCCCGCGCCCTGAACGAAGGGCGCCTGCCGCCGAACGTCGAAGTCAACGAGTTCTTCTTCCTCGCCGGGCGGCGGCTGAACGACGCGGTGTCGCAGCGGCACTACATCTCCGCGAATTACACCCATGCCTTCGGCTACGTGCTCGAGCGCGGCGTCAACGTCGTCGCGCAGCTCGTCGCCAGGCGCGGCGATCGCATCAGTCTCTCCTGCAACACCGACCTGACGCTCGAGCTCCTGCGTGCGCGCCGGGAAGGAAGGGCCGGCTTCATATTCGCCGCGCAGGTCAATGCCGGGCTTCCCTTCATGCCGGGCGAGGGCGACATCTCCATCGACGAATGCCAGGTCCTGCTGGAAGGACCGGCGGTCGAATTCCCGCTCTTCGCGCCGCCCAAGGAGCCGGTCGATCTCGCGGAATACGCGACGGGAATCCACGTCGCCCGGCTGGTGCCCGACGGCGGCACGCTCCAGATCGGCATCGGCCAGGAGGGCGATGCCGCCGCGCGCGCGCTCATCCTGCGCCAGCGCGACAACGCGGTGTTCCAGGACGCGGTGGCGCGCCTCGACCCGCGGGCGCCGGTCGGGCACACGGCGCCGTTCGAGAAGGGCCTCTATGCCTGCACCGAGATGCTCGTGGATTCGTTCCTCGCGCTGATGGACGCGGGCGTCCTGAAGCGGGAAGTGGACGGCGCGCTGGTCCACGCGGCGTTCTTCCTGGGGCCGCGATCCTTCTATCGCGCCCTGCGGGAGATGCCGGCGGCGCGGCTCGACAAGATCCGCATGAGCGCGGTGTCGTTCACCAACGCGCTCTACGGCGACGAGGCCGCCAAGCGCGCCGCGCGCACGGGCGCCCGCTTCATCAACAGCGCCATGATGGCCACGCTGATGGGGGCGTTGGTCTCCGACGGGCTGGAGGACGGCCGCGTGGTCAGCGGCGTGGGCGGGCAGTACAATTTCGTCGAGCAGGCCTTCGCGCTCCCCGATGCCCGCTCGATCATCACGCTGGACGCCGTGCGCAGCTCGGCGGGGCGCACCACCTCCAACATCCGCTGGCGCTACGGCCACGAGACCATCCCGCGCCATCTGCGCGACGTCGTCGTCACCGAATACGGCATCGCCGATCTGCGCGGGAAGACGGACGAGCAGGTGATCGCGGCCATGCTCGCCGTCGCCGACAGCCGCTTCCAGCCGGAATTGCTGCGGGCCGCGAAGGAGGCGCGCAAGATCGCGCCCGGCTACGAAATCCCCGCCGCGCACCGCGACAACACGCCGGACCGCATCGCCCGCGCGCTCGAGCCCCTGCGCGATCACCTGCCGCCATTCCCGTTCGGGACCGATTTCACGCAGACCGAACAGCGCCTGATCCCGGCGCTGGAGCTCCTGAAGGACTCGGCCGCGTCGCCGCTGGGCCTGGCGGGCCTGCTGATCGGCGGGATCGGGGCGCCGCATGACGCGGCTGCGCTGGAGCGGATGGGCCTGAATGCGCCCGGCAATTTCGCGGATCGCGTCTACAGCCTCGTTTTGAGCGCTGCATTGAGGCGGACGGCGCGCTAGGATCGCGGCCGGCGAAAATCGGAGCAGGCGGATGAAGGCGGCGGTCTATTACCGGAACGGCGGTCCCGAGGTCCTCAAATACGAGGAGGTCCCGGACCCGCAGGTCTCTCCCGGCGGGGTGCTGATCAGGGTCGAGGCCGTCAGCGTCGAGGGCGGCGACACGCTCAACCGCTGGCACGGCCCGCTCACCGCGCGCCCGCACATCGTGGGCTACCAGGCCGCCGGCACCATCGTGGCGGTGGGCGAGGGCGTCACGCATCTGAAGGTGGGCCAGCGCGTCGCGACCACCAATGCCAACGGCTCGCACGCCGCGCTGCGCGCGGTCCCGGCCCGTGTCGCCTGGCCGGTGCCGGACGGGATGGATATCCGGCTCGCCAGCGTCATCCCCGTCGCCTTCGGCACGGCGCACGATTGCCTGTTCGAATTCGGCCGCCTGCAGAAGGGCCAGACGGCGCTGATCCAGGCGGGCGCGTCGGGGGTCGGGGTGGCCGCCATCCAGCTCGCCAAGCGGGCCGGCGCGCGGGTGCTGGCGACGGCGTCGAGCGACGACAGGCTCGAGAAGCTCAGGCCGCTGGGCCTCGACCACGGCATCAACTACGCCCGAGACGACGTGGTGAAGGCGGTGATGAAGATCACCGACGGGCAGGGCGTGGACGTCGTCGTCGATCCCGTCGGCTCGACCCTGCAGGCGAGCATCGGTTGCCTCGGCTATCGCGGCCGCGTGTCGCTGGTCGGCCATGCCGGGCGCGAGGAGACCCGGGTGGACGTTTCTCCGCTGATGCCGGGCAACCGTTCCGTCACCGGCGTATTCCTCGGCGCGGAGATCGCGACCGACCGCGCGCACGATATGATCCAGCGGCTGATCGAGGATGCCGCGAAGGGCGACATCAGGGTCGTGATCGACCGGACATTCCCGCTCTCCGAGGCCGCCGCCGCGCACGCCTATATCGAAAGCCGCAAGGCCGTCGGCCGCGTGCTGCTGATCCCGTGAGGAACGACCGCATGACAACGCGCGCCCATCTGCTCGCCGCCCTGCTGCTGCTCATTCCCGCCGCGGCCGTCGCGCAGGACAACGTCTCCGCCTGGGTGCAATACGCGCCGGGCGGCGGCGCGGACGCGCGCGTGCTTACGCTGGCCCCCGAATGTCCACGCCTTTCCATCGACGGGGCGCAGCAGGCCATGGCCGAACGCGCGGCGCCGGATGCGGATTTCGGCTTGCGGGTGTGTTCGCTGGCAATCCCGCGGGGCGCGAAGCATGTCGAAATCGCCGGGCCGCGCGATCGAACGGCCGGCGGCCAGCAGCCGCGCGAGCGTCTGCCGGTTCCGCCCGCGCATCCGCGTCGCATCATGGTGTTCGGAGATACCGGCTGCCGCATCAAGATCATGGACGGCGACAGGGAGCTGCAAGCCTGCAACGATCCCAAACAGTGGCCGTTTCCGCAGATCGCGGCCGAGGCGGCGAAGCTCAAGCCGGACCTGGTGATCCATGTCGGCGATTATCTCTATCGCGAGTCCGCCTGCCCGCAGGGCAATGCCGGCTGCGCGGGAAGCCCGTGGGGCGACAACTGGGCGTCGTGGGATGCGGATTTCTTCACGCCCGCGGCGCCACTCCTGAAGGTCGCGCCCTGGGTGATCGTGCGGGGCAATCATGAGGACTGCGCACGCGCAGGGCCGGGTTTCCTGCGTCTCCTCGGTCCGCTGCCTTACGATCCCAATGCGAAATGCATCGATCACCTGGCGCCCTACATGGTGGCGCTCGGCCCGGTGAACGCGGTGGTGATGGACAATGCCAGCGCGCCGGACACCACGATCGACCACGACCGGCTGTCGTCTTACCAGTCCGATTTCGCGTCGCTTCCGTCGCTGGCGAAGGCGCCCGCCTGGCTTGTCATGCACCGGCCGATCTGGGGCGCCATCAAGGGGCCGGGCGGCGTGCCGCTGGGCGGCAACGCCACCATGATCGCCGCGCTCGGCGACAGCCACGCGCTGGACGGCGTCGCGCTCATGCTGGCCGGCCACATCCATACCTTCGAGGCGATGAACTATTCCTCCGGCGCGCCCGCCATCGTGGCCGGCTTCGGCGGCGACAATCTGGATGTCACCCCCAGGGATCTCTCCGGCGCCAACCTCTCCGGCAAATACGTCGAAGACGGCCTCTCCATCGGCGGCTTCGGCTTCCTGATCATGGAGCAGCAGGGCCCCGGCTGGCGGATCGACGTCCATGGCGTCGACGGCAGGATCGAACGCGTGTGCAAGTTCGAGAATGGGCGGGTGGGCTGTGCGAAATCAGGGACGGCCACCGGGGGCTGAAGGCCATGCACGTTCAATCTCATTCGAAGAAGCCGGCCGCGGGCGCGCCGCGATTCAGTCCCGCCAGATCGAAGTCCCCGGCAATCGATGCGGCCGTGCAGGATGTGCTGGCGGCGCCCGGCGCCCCACTCGACAGCGCCACGCGCGAGCGTTTCGAGCCGCGCCTGGGAGTCGATCTGTCGGGCGTGCGCGTGCACTCCGGCGAGCGCGCGGCGGAATCGGCCAGGTCTTTGCGCGCGCTCGCTTACACCGTGGGAACAAACATCGTTCTGGGCGCCGGCGCCGCGGGCAGGAGCGGTGAAGCCCGCGCCGGGCTCATGGCACACGAGCTGATCCATGTCGCGCAGCAACGCGGTGCGCCTCGGGCTTCGCCGCTGGGCTTGACGGCGCCAGGCGATTCCGCCGAACGCGAGGCGGAAATAGGCGGCGAGATCATATCTCGCGGCGGCGACTACCGCACGGCGAGCCGCCATCTTGCGGCCATCGCGCGCCAACTCGATGGTGGCGCACCCCCGGCAGTTCCCGCCGTGGCCCCACCGGGGGGTACACCGCCGGTTGGCGGCGTGACGCCCGCCGCAGGCGCTCCCGCCGCACCGGCGGGCGCTCCGGCACCAGCTGCCGCGCCGCTGCCAGTGGTGAACTTCGGCGGCATTGTCTTTCGCGGGTCGCCAAACCGGATCGCACCGACCCGGGTCGTCGTGGTCTCGGCCACGGTTACCGGCCTGCCAGCCAGGGATGTCGTGGACATCGATATTCCGGCAAGCGGCGGATCGAACGGCACCGCCAAGGTGATTTCGGGCGCCAAGCTCGCGAAGTCAGGCAACATCAGTGTGCAGGGCGCCGGCCAGACCGCGCCGGGCAGCGCGGGCAATCTCCAATTGCGCGCGCAATACAAAGGCACGGACGTAGGCCGGTCCGGCGGGTTCACCGTCGCGGCGTTTCCGATCGCCTACACCGACGTCCGGCTGGGCGATATCGATTCTGGAGGAGTTGTCGGAATCAAGGTGCAGGACGGCTGGTCCAGCGACGGCAGCGGCGCGATAAGCGAACTCGGCCAGGTGACGCTCGGCGAGCGCGTCGATATCCAGAGCCGCGACAATCCCCCGTTCACTTCGGCCGCCGGCACATCTGCGACGTCGGGAACATCCGGCTTTCTTGCAGCGAATTCGCTGACCACGGATTCCCATACCTATGTCAAGGGAGCAATCGATACGTCGACGCTGGGCGCGGGAAAGTGGAGCCTGGTATATGGGCAATTGTGCCTGTTCCGCGATGCCCGCACCGGAGTCACGGACGCGGTGATGCCAAATTCGGGCTTCTCCATCACACATATCGTCGAGCACGCGGCTTCGCCGGCAGCTGCCGGATCGGCCCCGCCTGCCCCGGGCGGCGCCGCACCCGGCGCGGGCGCGCCGGCCGGCGCGGGCGCGCCGGCCGGCGCAGCCGCCAGGCCACACGCCGCGGCTGCCGCTCCCAGGCCGAAGCCGTTCCTGCATCACGCTGTGAAGGCTGGTGCCGCGTTGACTGTCGAAGGCCGCGCAGTGACGGCGGGCACCGGTCGCGCAGTCAGCGACACGCACGTGCTTTAGGCCGCATGCTCATAAAGGGGAATCCCCTTGATGAGCATGCGACCTGGGCTCGATTGCTGGCGGGCGCTGGCAGGGGCTTCGTGCAGCGCAGGGTGGCCCGCCATCCAGGGCGGCGCGACGTCGGCAGTCTCCCTGCGTTCGCTGTCACAAGCGAATGGGTGGCCTGTCAACCGGAGCTCGCGAAGACAGCCTCCCGGCGCGCCTTCGGAGCTTCCGGAAGTCAACCTGCGCGCGCTATCGCGAGCGCAGGCTGGCGGACAGGGAGGGATTCGAACCCTCGAAACGGCTCATCACCGTTTACACACTTTCCAGGCGTGCGCCTTCAACCGCTCGGCCACCTGTCCGCGCTCGGAGCCGCACGCCTTTATAGGATTTGCCAGCCAAAGCAAGCCGGTAGCCGCCGCCGGCAGGGCGGTTCAATAGGGCGCGCCCTGGGCCGCGCACAGGAATTTCATCAACGGGCCCGCGGACTTGAAGGCGGCCGCGACCTCGCCCACCAGCCGGGGCGAACAGGCGGTCTTCGCGTCCGATTCGTGCAGGGCGAAGAAGCTCTTCTTCTTGATGGCCTCGATCAGCGGATGCGCCGGGTCGAAGCCCCGGGGCGGACGGCTTAGCGCGTCGCCCGACACGCCGGCGAACGTCTTCCGGAAGGCCGCATCCGCTTCGATTTTCTTCCAGGCCGCCGGCCTCGCGGCGATGGCGGCGCGGATCTTCGCGAGCGCGTCCGGCTCGGGCATCCAGGAGCCGCCGCCGAACACCACGCGGTCCGGCGCGAAGTGCATGTAGAAGCCCGGCGCGTGCACGTCGCGCCCGGCATCGTGGCGGAAATGGCAGGCGGCGTTCTCCTTGTAGGGCCGCTTGTCCTTCGAGAAGCGGATGTCGCGGTGGATGCGGAACATCGAGCCGCCGTTCGGGCGCGGATCGCAGACGAAGTGCCGCGACAGCTTCTTCACCTGCGGCGCCATCGCGGCGATGAAGGCGCTCATCGGCGCCTGCACGGACTCGCGATAGCGCGGCTTGTTGTCCTCGAACCAGGCGCGGTCGTTGTGCGCCTTCAGCTCGCGGAAGAACGCGAAGAAATCCTTCGGGAAACCGGGGAAGCTTTCGGCCATGTCAATCGATGCGCACCGGTCCGCGGAACTGGCGCAGCACCATCGCGAGCCACGAGCCCTCGAAGCGCCACTTCTTCTCCGCGAAGGTCGTGGGCAGCTCCCGCCACGAAAGCTGCGGCGCGTGGTGGTGCACGCCGTGGAAATTGCCGTTCAGCACCAGCCAGCGGAACGCGCGCGGCATGGTGGTGTTGTAGGCCCAATTGCCGGAATCCTTCGCCGTGCCGTAGTGCGGCGCGTTGTCGAGGATGGAGAGCATGGCGAAGCGCACCAGGATGCAGGCGCCCAGCACCGGCCACCACACGCCCCACAGCAACGCCGAAGCCGCGACCAGCGCCAGCGTCGCCACGAAGTCCATCCGCATCCGCGCGCGCCGCTCCGGATCGGTGAAGGCGCGCACCGCCACGTCGCGCAGCTGCGGGGTGCTCTCGCCGAACAGCCCGGCGATGATCCGCTCTGTCGCCGCCGCCGGCAGGAACACCGCGATGGGCGCGAGCGCCGCCTTCAGCGTGCCCCCGCCCAGCAGCGTGAAGTAGTAGCCCGGCGCGGCGGAGAGGCGGGACTGGCCGTCCCCGAGGTCCTCGGGCCGGTCCAGATCGTGCCGGTTGGCGCGGTGATGCATCAGATGGCCGAAGCGCATCACGTCCCAGTTCAGGCACAGCATGAGGCCGGCCAGCCGTCCGGCCAGCTGGTTCATGCGCTCGGATTCGAAGAGCTTGGCGTGGATGCTTTCGTGCATCAGCCCCCAGGAAAGCGGGGCGCTCGCGGCGGCCGCCAGAAGGAGCGCCGCCACGCCCTCGGGCGTCACCGCGACGAGGAGCGGGAAGGCGACGAACTGCACCGCCGCCGCCAGCGCGGCCACGGCGAAAAGCAAGGCATTCACGCGCGTCGGGGCGGCATCCATGTCGCTCTCCATCCGGCCGCCATTATGCCGGCAGGCGGCGCTTTGGGAAAGCTGCCGGATTGTCAGGCGCGGCCCTGGAAAAGCAGCTCCGGCGAAAAGCCGGTGCCCGTCGGTCCGGTCACCTTGAACACCCCGCTGGCGCGCAGGCAGGGCACGCCATCCGCCTCGGCCACGCCATGCGCGAACAGCAGGGTCCTGCCGGCCTTGAGCGCGTCGGCCCGCCCTTCCACCCACGCGCCCAGCGGGGCGGGTGCCAGGAAATCGCAGGCCAGGTTCACGGTCGGCAGGAAGCCCATGTCCTTCTTCGACTGGAAGCGCGCCGCGATGGGCAGGAGCATGTCGGCGAAGGTCGCCAGCATGCCGCCATGGGCGACGTTGCCCGGGTTGCAGTGGCGCAGCTCGACCCGGAAGCCGAGAAGGATGCGCTCGCCGTCCCACCGGCCGTAGAGCGGCCCGTTGGATTCCAAAAAGCCCATGGAAAAGCCGAGCGGCCGGAAGCCCTCGGGGATGTTCGCCGTCATCGTCGGGTCCTGGATAGCGTTCGCGCAAGGCTCTAGCGGCGCGCCCCGCGCATGACAAGCATGACCGGCCGGGGGGCGGCATGGCATGGTGCGCGCATGCAGGCGCGGCGGTGGCTATGGGCGGTGATGATTGCGACGGCGGTTGCGCTGCCGCTCGCCATGTTCGCGGCCTGGAAATACGGCCTTGCCGCGAGCGGGCCTCCGGAGGTGCTCGACGCCGCCGATCGCGACTGGCCGGGCGTCGACGGAGAAAGCGACAGGCTGACGCGGGAGTTGGGCCGCAGATTTCCGCCGGGCACGCCGGTCGCCTCCATGAAGTCCGCGATGCTCGCGCAGGGCTTTCGGGACGTTGCGCGCGAGGCGCCGTGCTGGATCACGGGCGGCGCGAAGGCCGGCCGCGATCCGGCCGCCTGCAAACAGCCGCCCGCGAACAGCCTCTCCTATCGATGGAACGACGTCGCGTGCAGCAATTTTGTCACCGTGACCTGGATGGCCGGCGCCGGCGGCCGCATCGTCCGCATCGCCGGCCGCGTCGGCCTGAGGTGCCTGTGACTATTGCTTCTCGAGCTCGCACTCGATCTCGAGCGTCACGTCGTCGCTCACCATGCCCGACCAGATCATGCCGGTCAGTCCGAAATCCGAGCGCTTGATCGTGCCGGTGGCGTCGAAGCCGAGCCGGTAGGGCTGGAACGGGATGGGCGGATAGCGCCCGCCGTTGAACGTCACGTTCAGCGTCACCGGCCTGGTGACGCCGGCGAGCGCGAGGTTGCCCGTCACCGTGCCGGTGTTGTCGCCGGTCTTGACGATGTCCGTCGCCGTGAAGGTGGCGGTGGGATATTGCGCGGCCTTGAACACATGGTCGCGGAGCTCCCGGTCGAGCTCGTCCACATGCGTCTGGATATCGGTCATGTCCACGGTCGCGGTGAGCGTGCTCTTCCCGGGCGCGGCCGGATCGAACACCAGCGTGCCGGACACCGCGCCGAAGCGGCCGTAGAACGTGCTCAACCCCATGTGCCGGATCTCGAAGACGATCTGGGTATGACGCGGATCGATGGCGTAGGTGCCGGCCTTGGCCGTGGGCGCGTCCGCCAGCGCGGGCGCCGCCGCGAGCAGGAACGCGGCCGCCAGGAGTGTCCGCTTGAGCATGTGGTCGATCCTTTCAGGCTGCGCCGTGCCGCAATATAACGACAGGCAGACCTTCTCGCGCGCGATCCGCATGCTTGTCTATCTCCGCCCGTTCGTCGTCCTCGGCACGGTGCCCGCATTCAGCTATTTCGCCGGTCCGGCCGGTCCGTTGCTGACCGTCGCGCTCATTTTGCTGCTTTTGATGGGCGCGGAAGCCGTTTCGCGACGCGGGCCGCCGCCCGCGCCCGGCGCGCGCGCAATGTACCGGCTGCTGCCTGTGATTTACGTTCCGCTTCAACTTCTCGCGATCCTGTGGGCGGCCGCCGCCGCGCAGCGCGCGGGCGGGCTCGGGTTCGTCAGCCTCATGCTCGCCATCGGCGTGACGACGGGCGTGTTCGGCGTGCTCTGCGCGCACGAGCTGGTGCATGGCCATGGCCGCCTGCGCCATGCGCTGGGGACCCTGATGCTGACCGCCATGTGCTACCGCCATTTCCGCATCGCGCACATCCACGGTCATCACCGCCACGCCGGAACCGCGCGCGACTCCGCCACCGCGCGGCTGGGCGAAAGCTTCTATGGCTTCCTCGTTCGCACCGTGCCGGGCCAGTTCCTGGAAGCCTGGCGGCATGAGCGGCATCGCGCCGCGCGCCGCGGCTGGCGGGCGAACCGGGTGACCGGCGACATTCTCGCCACCGCGGCCGCGCTCGCGGCGATCGGGCTGGTTGCGGGAGGACGCGGCGCATTGTTCTTCGCGGGCCAGAGCATCGTGGGCGTGATCGTGCTGGAGCTGTTCAACTACGTCGCCCATTACGGGCTGGCGCGCGCGCCGGGCGAGCGCTTCGCCGCCAGGCACAGCTGGAACAGCGGCAACGTTCTCGCCAACACGCTCATCTTCAACATGGGCCGGCATTCCGACCACCACCGCCGGCCCGCGGCGCCGTTCCAGGAACTGCGGCACGAACGTGACGCTCCCGAGCTTCCGGCGGGCTATGCCGGCAGCATCCTGCTGGCGCTGGTGCCGCCTTTGTGGCGGCGCATCATGGACCCCGCGGCGATGCGGGCGGCGGCCAGGGCCTGAAAAGGCGCTGGAAATCGGGGTGCCACGAACCATTCGCATGGCGGACATCCTTGTGGCGCCGCGCCGTTACGATATATGTTCGCCCGGCGCGGCACGGGAGTCCGGTCATCGCAACGATCAAGTGGAATGCCTTCAGCGGCGAGAACGACTGGTCGGTGGGCGGCAACTGGCTCGGCGGCATGGCGCCCGGCCCCACCGACAGGGCGCTGATCCAGGCCGACAGCACGTTCCAGGTCGACATCGACAGCGCGGTCTCCGTCTGGAAGATCCAGTTCGACGCCTTCCATGCCACGCTGCTTCAGGAACCCGGCGCCGCGATCGCGGCGCACACGCTCGACCTCGTGTCGGGCACCGTCGAGCTGAATGCCGCCAATTCCGTCAGCGAAGTCGATATCGGCAATGCCACGGTCGAGCTCGGCATCGCCGGCGCCCTGGGCAATCGCACCGTCCATACGGGCGGCACGATCGCGGCGATGACCGATATCACGCTCGCCAACCCGATCGTCGCGCTCGACGCGGGCAGCTTCTCGGCCGCCACCGGCCACACCCTGATCCTCGCAGGCGAAATCACGATCAACGGCGACGCGGTCTCGGCCGACCCGGTTCCGATCGCCTTCGGCGCGCCGGATGCGGGCTTCTCCGGCACGGTGGTGGTGGCGGGCACGGCGTTCGGCGGCACCGATCTGCCCTACGAGGTCAGCGTCGATTTCGGCACCCTCACGTCGCGCGCGGGCGCGCACAGCTTGGCCCTCACCGGCATGCTCGACGACGCCTCCGGCGTGACGGTCGCGGGCACTCTCGATCTGCGCCACGCGGCGGCGGGCGAGATCACGCTCGACGACCTCTACGCGTCGGGCACGCTGCTCGGGCGCACCAACCAGACCTTCGATATCGTGGACCCGAAATTCGACGGAACGCTGTCGGGCAACTTCACCGTGGATGTGAGCGGGACGGGCTATTTCCACGGCGCATTGAACAAGACCACGCTCGACATGCAGGCCGGGACGGACGACCTCAACATCGTCGGCGCCGGCGGCAACGTCACCGTCCGCACGGAGGCCGGCGCCAACGCCACCGTCAGCGTGGGCGGCGGCGCGGCCGTGCATTTCAGCAATTTCGCGGACGGCGGCACCACGGCCATCCTCTACGGCGACAATCTTCACTATTCCTTCGTGTCATACAGTGGCGGCCTCGAAGTGGTCGTGCATCCGCACCATGCGGGCGAGAGCGCCTACAGCCTGTTCTTCGGCGGCATCGCCGATCAATCGCAGCTGGACTTCGGCATCGACGGGCGCGGCCATGCCGAGGTCACGCTCGCGGCGTCGGAATCGCCGGCGCAGTCCGCCCACGACGCCGAGGTCGCGAACCTCGCCGCCCAGGCCTCGTTCGTGCCGCCGGTGCACGACGGGTTCTGAGGGCGGCTCAGTCCGCGGCGACGCGCGGATCGCCGGCCGCCAGGCGGCCTTTGGCGACCCATGCGGCGAGCGCGGGCGAAAATTCCCGCGCCACGCGGCTCTCGTAGCGCGCGACGTCGTCCCTGGTCAGCGCCTCCTGCCAGCGGCCGTTGGTGCCCTTGTTGAGAAAACGTTCGTGCCCCTTGTCCCACGACAGCACGGCGCGCGGCATGAGCGTGGCGCCGTTCTCCCGCATGAAGTCGAAGCCCGCGGCCTTCACCAGCGCGGGCCACGCGTCCTCGCCGATCTCGATGCCGAGAAAGCGCGCAATGCGCCGCATCTCGCCCTCGAGGTCGGTCTTGAGGTCGTTGTAATGCACCATCAGCACGTTGGGCTGCCTGCGCGCCTTCCACCAGCTCTTCTCCATGTCGAAGAAGCGGGTGGCCGGCGAATCGTCCACGAGCAGGTTCTCGGGCCCTTCCTTCATCCAGGTGGCGAAGTATTCGTGCGGCGAGGCGGCCGGGCGGGGCAGGGGCCGCGCGATGGTCTCGTCCGCCATGCCCGCCGCCGACTGCGTCTGGACCGAGAAGTCGGAGTAGTTGCCCGCGTGGTTGTGCCACGACATGAAGGCGTCGCGCCCGTCGCGCGCGACGTGGATGTATTTCACCGTGTCGTAGATCGGCAGCGCATCGCAGGGCAGGTGCGATTTCAGGAAGCGCCGGTGGCTCTGCGCCTCGATGGCCGCCAGCACCTGCTCGATGGGCGGGAGCCGGAAATCGATCCACGGCGAGGTGAATTGCAGCTCCTTCGGCGCGGGCGACCGGAACACCAGCAGCGAAACGATCTGCTGCATCCAGGTCGTGCCGCATTTGGGGGCGGTGGCGATGACGATATCGTCGGCCCGCGGCACGTAGTGCGCCCAGCGCCGGCTGTCCGTCGTCCAGCTGCGCACTTCCCTGGTCGGTAGCCTGGCCTGCATCGGTGCCCCCCGCGCGATGTTAGCGCGGGACCTTCTCCGCGTCACCGTTCTTCGCGGATGCAACGCCTGACCGCATCGTATCGGGCGCTGTCCGGCGGACGCGGCGGATGCTAGAGTGGGCCGGAGGAGAAAATCGATGACCGCGCCCGCGCATGACGACTGGCTGGCCACCAGCGGCGAGAACGATTGGAGCGTTGCCGCGAACTGGAGCCTCGGCGAGCCCGACGCGACCCGGAACGTCTACTTTCAGGCCCACACCGCCTATCAGGCCGACGTCACCACGGCGGTCACGGCGCACGATCTGGTGTTCAAGGCCCACGCCGGAACGCTGTTCGAAAGCGCCGCCGGCTCCATGACGCTGCGCTCCGCCCAGTTCGATGCCGGCAAGGCGATCCTCAACGCGGCCAACTCCATCGCCAGCGTGACGGTCGAGGCGTCGGAAGTGGACTTCAGCGTCAACGGCGCGCTGGGCAATGGCGGCGTGAGCGTCGTCGACGGCCTGCTGGAGGCGACCGGGGACGTGACCGTCAAGAACGCGCTCGTCCTGGACGGCGGCATCCTCGCCGTCGATGGCGGCCACACGCTCACCCTGCAAGGCGGTCTCGGCTTCGAGGGCCCGACGCTCATCCTCGGCAGCAGCGGCGGCGCGAACGGCGCCATGGTCATCGGCTCCAGGACGTTCGACGGCAGCGACTACGAGCTCAGGCTCTACAGCGACCTTTCCTCGGGCACCGGGCTGCGGAGCGCGGGCTTCACCGCGCTGCTGAACGGCGCCGCCGGCGTGAACCTGCAGGCGACGCTCGACCTGACGAATGCCGGCGCCAACGCCATCACCCTGCACAATCTGGGCGGCGCGGGCCTGATCGCCAGCAGCAACGGCCACACCGGTCTCACCATCGACCACGGCGTCACCAGCGCGGGCTTCGCGCTCAATTCGGCCGTCACGATCGAAGGCGGCGTGACGTTCGACAGCGGCGCGCTGGGCAACGTGTCCTTCCTGATGGCGTCCGGATCGCAGCACCTGACGCTGGCCAACGCGTCCGGCGGCCGGGCCTTCGTCAGCGCGGCGCCGGATTCCGAAGCCGTGGTGCACCTGGGCACGGCCGGGAGCGTGACCGCGCATTTCATCGGCTTCGAGAACGGCAACATCACGATCGACACCGGCTATTCCACCGATGCCGTCGCCAGCTGGACCGACGAGACGGGCCAGGTGAAGCTGACGATCCGCGCGCACGCGGGCGCCGCCGCCTACAACATCTTCTTTTCGGGGCTCGGCGACCACACCGGCTTCGAGCTGGGCAGCGACGGCCACGGGCATCTGCAGATCACCTATCCCGGCGCGCCCGCCGAAAGCGCGGCGAGCCACGAGGCCGCCGTCGCCCAGGCCGCCGCCGAAGCCTCTTTCGTGCACCTGCCGCCGGATATCTTCTGACCTCAGCGGATGAAGCTCTCGCTGCCGCTCAGGAACAGCGGCATCAGGAGCCAGCGCAGCAGCGGCAGGCGCGCCGCGCGCAGCGCCAGGTTGCGCATCAGGAGCTGGCGCCGGTTCACCGGCACCAGCGAGGAGGCCGTCTGCCGGCCCGCCTTCTGCTTTTTCGCCAGCTCGCCCTTCAGCCGCTTCTCGTAGCGCGCCAGCGCCTTGCCGATGTCGCCGCCGCGGCGCAATTCCTCCGCCAGCACATGGGCCATCGCGAAGCCCATCGAGGCGCCCTGGCCCGCGAGCAGCGACACCGCCGCGCAGGCGTCGCCCAGCAGCACCACGCGGTCCTTGCGCCAGTTGGGCATCTCCACCTGCGCGACCATGTCGTAATAGATCGGCGTGTCGCCCGCATGGGCGAGGGCGGCGGGCACGCACCAGCCGAGGCTCCCATAGACGTCGCGCAGCACGCGCGCCGGATCGGCGGGACGCGGGTCGTCGCGGCCCGCATGCACGAAGAAGGAGGCGATGCGCCCGTCGCGCAGCGGATAGAGGCCGACGGTGCGCCTGGGCACGGAGACGAGCGGAAAGTCGCCGCCCAGCCGCGGGGCAATGGCGGGATCGTCGAAGAGATAGGCCGCCGTGCGGAAGCCCAGGTCGCGCACGAATTGCCGCGCCGGCCCGAAGATCCGTTCCCGCACCTGGGAATGGATGCCGTCCGCGCCCGCCAGCAGGTCCGCTTCCAGCACCTTGCCGTCGCCCAGCGTGACGCGGACGCCGCGCGGCGAATTGCGGATCTCCGCGATGGTGGCGCCCCAGCGGATCGTCACCTGCTCCGGCAGCGCCGCGAACAGCACGCGCTCGATGTCGCCGCGCATCATGCTGAGCAGCCGGCCTTTCAGCGCGCGGCGGAAATCGTCGTAGCTCAGGCGCGCCTTCGGCCGGCCCTGGCCGTCCTCGAACACCACTTCGTGGACGGTGTAGGCCACCTCGCGCAGGCGCGGCAGAAGGCCCATGCGGTCGGCGGCGTCGAAGCCCGAGCCGAAGAAGTCGATCATGTAGCCTTCCTCGCGCGGGCCCGGCGCGCGCTCGACCAGCGTCACGTCCCAGCCGTCGCGCGCCAGCCACCAGGCGAGCGACAGTCCGGAGATCCCCGCCCCGCAGATGACGGCTTTCATGTCCGCTCCATCCGGCTCATAGGTTCGGTATACGATATGCGGGCGCCCGGGGCTATGGCCGCGCGGGCGCTTGCGTCCAGCTCTGCTCCAGGATCTTCCAGCCGTGCCGCGTGTGCTGGAACACGAAGAGATAGCTGCCGCGCGTGTTCGCGGACTTGCCGCCCCTGGCCGGCGACAGCACCTCCTCATAGGTGCCGCTGTCGTAGGCGAGATTGCCCGAGGCCGCGCTGCGCGTGCTGGCCAGCGTGAGCCGCGGATCGTAGAGCTTCAGGCCGGCCGCGAAGTGCCGGCGGATGGACGCCGCGCCCGTCCAGCGGAAGCCTTCCGCCGGCAGGAACACCGGATCGGGCGCGTAGAGCGTCATGATCGCCTTCACGTTCTTGGCGTTCCAGTAGCCCGCCCATTGCTGGGAGACGTCTTCCACCGGCGCCGCAAGCGCGGGGGCCGCGAGAAAGGCAAGCGCGATCAGGGCGGTCAGGCGGCACATCGCAGCGCAATCCGGACATCGGGCGCCACGTTAGGCCGCGCCGCGTGGCCTTCACAACGCGCCGCAAACGCCACCATCCCCTTGACCTTCCCGTCCGCCCGCACTATGTCCGGCGCAGTCCGTTGGCACTCGCCTTGTGGGAGTGCTGCCGGTCGTACCACGTACTTGGAAAACATAGGCAATTCAGGAGCTTGAGCCTCATGAAATTCCGTCCGCTCGGCGACCGTGTGGTCGTCCGCCGCGTCCAGGAGGAACAGAAGACCTCCGGCGGCATCATCATCCCCGACACCGCCCAGGAGAAGCCGCAGGAAGGCGAAGTGATCTCCGTGGGCCCCGGCGCCCTCGACGAGAACGGCAAGCGCGTCATCCCCGAGGTGAAGGCCGGCGACTTCGTGCTGTTCGGCAAGTGGTCGGGCACCGAAGTGAAGGTCGATGGCGAGGAACTCCTCATCATGAAGGAGTCCGACATCATGGGCGTGCTGGAAGGCCGCCCCGCCGCCAGGAAGAAGGCCGCGTAGGAAGACGGCGAATAGCGAATAGGGAGTAGCGAATAGCACTCCCCTTTTTGCTACTCGCCATTCGCTACTCGCCATTCGCCAGTCCACCAAATTCGAAATCTGTTCAGGAGATTCCAACAATGGCAGCCAAAGACGTACGCTTCGGCGCCGACGCCCGCGAGAAGATGCTCCGCGGCGTCGACATCCTTGCCGACGCGGTGAAGGTGACGCTGGGCCCCAAGGGCCGCAACGTCGTGATCGAGAAGAGCTTCGGCGCCCCGCGCACCACCAAGGACGGTGTCACGGTGGCCAAGGAGATCGAGCTCGCCGACAAGTTCGAGAACATGGGCGCGCAGATGGTGCGCGAGGTGGCGTCGAAGACCAACGACGCGGCCGGCGACGGCACCACCACCGCCACGGTTCTCGCCCAGGCGATCGTGCGCGAGGGTTCCAAGTCGGTCGCGGCCGGCATGAACCCGATGGACCTGAAGCGCGGCATCGAGAAGGCGGTCGAGGCCGTCGTCGCCGATCTCAAGAGGCGCTCCAAGAAGGTCAAGGACAACTCCGAGATCGCCCAGGTCGGCACCATCTCCGCCAACGGCGACACCACCGTCGGCAAGATGATCGCCGAGGCGATGCAGAAGGTCGGCAACGAGGGCGTCATCACGGTGGAAGAGGCCAAGAGCCTGGAGACCGAGCTCGACGTCGTCGAAGGCATGCAGTTCGACCGCGGCTACATCAGCCCGTACTTCATCACCAACGCCGACAAGATGGTGGCCGAGCTGGATGAGCCCTACATCCTCATCCACGAGAAGAAGCTGGGCAGCCTGCAGCCGATGCTGCCGATCCTGGAATCGGTGGTGCAGGGCGGCCGTCCGCTGCTCATCATCGCCGAGGAGGTCGAGGGCGAGGCGCTGGCGACCCTGGTCGTCAACAAGCTGCGCGGCGGCCTCAAGGTGGCCGCGGTCAAGGCGCCGGGCTTCGGCGACCGCCGCAAGGCCATGCTGGAAGACATCGCCATCGTCACCGGCGGCCAGGTGATCAGCGAGGATCTCGGCATCAAGCTCGAGAACGTCAAGCTGAACATGCTGGGCACGGCCAAGAAGGTCCGCATCGACAAGGACAACACCACGATCATCGACGGCGCCGGCAAGAAGGGCGACATCCAGGCCCGCGTCGGCCAGATCAAGGCCCAGATCGAGGAGACCACCAGCGACTACGACAAGGAGAAGCTGCAGGAGCGGCTGGCGAAGCTCGCCGGCGGCGTTGCGGTGATCCGCGTCGGGGGAGCCACCGAGGTCGAGGTCAAGGAGAAGAAGGACCGCGTCGACGACGCGCTCAACGCCACCAAGGCGGCGGTCGAGGAAGGCATCCTTCCCGGCGGCGGCGCGGCGCTGCTCTACGCCACCAAGGCGCTGAAGGACCTGACCGGCGACAACGACGACCAGAACGTCGGCATCGGCATCGTGCGCAAGGCGATCCAGTCGCCGATCCGCCAGATCGTCGAGAACTCCGGCGTCGAGGCCTCCATCGTCGTGGGCAAGCTGCTCGAGCAGAAGTCGAACACCTATGGCTTCGACGCGCAGAGCGAGTCCTATGTCGATCTCGTCGAGAAGGGCATCGTCGACCCCACCAAGGTCGTCCGCGTCGCGCTGCAGGACGCCGCCTCCGTGGCCGCGCTCCTGATCACGACCGAAGCCATGGTCGCCGACCGCCCGAAGAAGGAAGCGGGCGCCGGCATGCCCGGCGGCGGCATGGGCGGCGGCATGGGCGACATGGACTTTTAAGCTCCCCTGTCATCCCGGGCGCGGCGCAGCACGAAGTGGTGCGCCGCAGACCCGGGACCCAGGTGCTGCAAGACGTACGAAAAGGGCCGGTGTCCGCACCGGCCCTTTCTGCTCACCGGAACAATCGCGCCGGCTGAATTTGCGGCGGACCGGTTCAGTCGAACCGCAGCCGCAAGCCCATGAAGGCCTGGAGCGGCGCGCCGGTGACGACCTGGGACAAGGGCTGCGAATAGCCCACCGCCATGTAACGCCGGTCGAACAGGTTCTGGATTCCGGCATAGAGATCGGCCTTCTCGCCGATCGGGTACGAGCCATAGAGATCCACGACCAGATTCGCCTTCGCCCAGGACCGGTTCGGACTGTCGACGTCGTTCTGCACAAGCGCAAACCAGCTGGTCTTGCTGATGCGATGGGCGTCGATGGAAATTCGGGCGCCTTGCGGGGATGCATAGGCGATCCCGATCGATTCGGTGTGGCGCGGCACATCCATCAGCTGCTGCCCCACCGTCACGGGATCCAGCGTATTGCGGGTCAGCATCGAATTGGCCAGCGTATAGGCGAATTCCGCCGAGAATCCGGCACCGATGTCCCAGTCCGCCTCGGCCTCGATGCCCCGGGCGCGCATCGATCCCGCGTTCTGGTTTTCGGTGACGAACCAGCCATGCGGCGAGTACGCCGGATTGGTGGTCCTGCCGAGGACGATATAATCGTCGACCTGGGTCGAGTAGAGCGTGAATTGGGCGTGGAATCCGGACCGCGCGAAATCGAGCCCGGCCTCGACGCCATCGGCCCGTTCCGGCTTCAGGAGCGGGTTCTCCACCTGAACGAACAGGTCGGCGGCGTGCGCATAGTATTCGTCGCCCAAATTGGGCGCCCGGTACGATCGGGCGTAGGCGCCGCGCAGGGCAAATCCCGCCGGCAATGCATATCGTGCGTCCACCCGCGGCTCGACATAGGTGAATGCGCGGTCTGGAACCTCGCCCCGGCCGCCGATTTCATCGTCACGGCCACGGAAGTTTTGAAGATATTGCAGCCTGGCGCCGGCGGTGATGTCCAGATCGGGAACCGGCGAAAGCGCAACCTGGGCAAAGCCGGCAACGAACATCTGGTCGCCGCCGGCCCGCGTCACCACGGTCGTCCGCGATCCGTCCGGCAACAGGAAATGATGCGCAAGGTCCTCGCCGGAGATGAAATGCCAGTCCGCGCCGAGGAGGTAGGACTTCAGGACTCCGCCGAAGCGCTGCGACCATGCGAGTGCGCCGCCCGCGTCCTCGGTCTGCACATGATGGATCTCGTTGGGCCTCTCGGTCGGCGGAACCAGCCCGAACGTGTCGAGGGAATAGATCGGTTCGTCGGACTGGAGCGTGGTGTCGCCGTAAAACACATTGAGCGCCAAAACCGCGCCGGGCGCGACGCGATCCGCGATGTCGCCGGAGAAATAAAAATCCTGCTGGCTGTTCTTCTCGAGCCGGGTTTCAAATCGCTGGTCGTCGGCGTGATAGGAAAGCGACATATGCGCAGCTATATTGGGCGTAGGGGCGAAACTGTCCTTCACGTGCACGTTCACCGCGCTCGCCGTCGTGGGAACGACGAAGGTGATCTTCTTGTTCACCTGGAACTGCGTATAGCCGCCGGTGCCGTCCGTCTCCGCGAATGCCAGCAAAGTGTTGTCGCCCTCGGCGGGATACGCGCCGGAGGCGCTGGCGCGGTAGGTGCCGAACGATCCCCATTCCCCATCGAGCGCCGCGGTGTTCGGCATGTCGAACGGCGTGGTGATGGCGATGACGCCTCCTTCGGCATAGTTGCCCCAAAGCGTCGTTTCTCCGCCGCGGGTTGCCTGGATGCGCTGGATATCGCCGATCGGAACGCGGCTCCATTGGATGAAGCCGAAGAACGGATCGTTGAGCGGCACGCCATCGACCGTCACCAGGGCGCGGCTTATGCCGCCTTCCCGTATGCCCGATCCGAGCCCGCGCATGCTGATGCTGTTGGAGATCGGAGGCTCAGTGTTTGCGGAATAACCGAGAAGGTTGACGTTGGGCACGCCGCTCAACAGGTCTTCCGCATCCTGGGCGGTGCTGTCGACGATCTGTCCTTGGAGGAGCAGGCTTGTGCTTCCGTTGGATTCCGCTTGCGGCGCGGCAAGCGTGACGGCCGCCCCGGCCGGGCTCGGTGGATCGGCCTGCGCGAGCGCCGGCATCAAAGCCAAGAATGCCGCCGCGAGCGACATCCTTGCGCACGGTCCGGTCAATCCCGCCATGATCCCCCCAACGATCCGCGAGGCGGAGGCACTATCTCACATTCACCTCGCTACCGGGCTTTTTTGTTCGTCTCGCCTCACTGTTGCTTCCCCGCCCCGCTGTCATCCCGGAAGCCGCGAAGCGGCTGTCCGGGACCCATCGCGAAGCGTCCCCATGGATCCCGGCTCTCCCGGAAACAAGTCCGGGGTCGGCCGGGACGAGAGGTGAAGGAGCAAGATAATTGGTGGCAACGCGCGGCCCTTTTCGCTCGCCCGCTCTACGGCTTTCTTCCCCACCCCGCTGTCATCCCGGAAGCCGCGAAGCGGCTGTCCGGGACCCATCGCGAAGCGTCCTCCTGGGTCCCGGCTCTCGCTCCGCTCGGCCGGAATGACAGCTGAGGAAACAGAAATTGCGAGGTAACACCGAGCCTTTCTCTACTCATCAATAAAGTCAGAACGCTGACCGTACTGGAAGCGGAGCGCTACAACTATGAGATTTACAGGCGGTCCGATGATCAAGTTTATTCAAGTGACGAAGGTTACTTGCGAGCACTCACAAAATTGCCCAAAGAAGGAGTCGAGCAATAAGCACGGTACCACTTCTCCTAGTCCAATTTCTCGACGTTGCGAAACCGCCTCGCGTGGCCGCTATGATTCATCAAAACGGAAGCAGCACCGCCAATTGCTTCCTCAATCCCGCCACATCTCCTGGCCCCAGCCGCCCGATCCGCCGCAGCACGCGCGCCACGTCGGCGGTTGCGAGTTTGACCGGGCGCACGCGCGACGGGGCGGGGAGGCCGGCGGTTTTGAGGTCGGCGATGTCCACGTCGCAGTCCCAGCGCGGATTGTCCGCGCTCGTCACCATGGCGAGCCACACCAGCTTGTGGCGTTCGCTCATCGCGGCCGTGCTGACGACGACCGCCGGGCGGCGCTTCTCCGCGAGCCGGTCCGCATAGGGAAACGGCACGACGACCAGGTCGAAGGGCTGCAGCTTCATCTAAAGCGAGCGATAGGCCTTGTCGTCCGCCGCGCTCGCCCACTCGGTGAAGGTGGCGAAGGGATCGTCCTCGGCCTCGGTGCGCGCGCGCTCGATGACGACGCGGTCGCCCGCGAACACATAGCGCACCAAATCGCCGGGCTTGAGGCCGAGGCGGTCGCGCACCGCCTTGGGGATGACGGTCTGGGCCTTGGAGGTGAGCTTGGATACGGGCGCGTTCATGGTAAGAATGTAAGATGGCTTACTTTCCGGTGCAAGTCCTCGCGATCCGACAGGGGGATACCCTGGAATTTCGCGAGCGGTCAGTGGGCCGGAAACAATCTTAAATAGCAACAATATTTCACAATTTTTGCTTGCAACTCGGCAAATAGCACCATATAATCCTATCCGTTCACATTGGGAGCCGAACATGCAACGCCCTGTCCGGGGTTCCGGTTGGGCGGCGGGAAAGGGAATTCGCGAGACAGGACATACAGGGCGAACCCGCGCGCTCGCGCGCGGAGGCCGGTTTGGGAGACGACGAGGCCGCGACTGGAACCGGCGCACTGTCATCCCGCCCCGAACGCCCGTGGGACGCGCGCAGGTGCCTGTGTGCCGCCTGGGATGGCGGATGCCTGGCCGGCAGCCAATGTCAGGACGGTTTTTGCGCCCTGATTTGCGGGGTGCGCGGGCGCCGTCCTTTTTTATGGGCGCTCCGTTGGCCCATCGTGCGTGCCGCGCGGCACGTTGCGGGACTTCGCGCCCCAGCCGATAGGTGCCGCGGCCTGAGATGGTGGCCGGAGAGGGCGCGGCGGCTATTTCTTCTCCGGCGCCTCATCTTCCAGGTTCCACGCCACGCTCACCGTCATCGGCGTGTCGGCGAGCTTGCCGTCCTTGATGCCGGGGCGGTAGTGCCAGTGCTTCACGCAGTCCACCGCCGCGTCGTCCAGCCGGCCGGAGTCGCTGGACCTGGTCACCGTGATGCCGTCCACCCGCCCGTCGGCGAGCACGGTGAAGGCGAGCACCGTGGTGCCCTCCTGGCCCAGCACGCGGGAGAGGAACGGATAGTCGTCGCGGCAGTTCTCGGGGCGGGAGAGCGTCGGCGGCTGGTTGATGCGCTCGACCACCGGCACGCGCACTACCTGCTTGACCACCTTCACCGGCGCCTCGGTATGCACCATCAGCTTTTCGTAGACGTCGTAGACGAAGATCAGCGAGGAGCCGGTGGCGATCGCGCCGGCGACGATCACCGCCCACAGCCGGTGGCGCCAGCGCTCGTGGAAGAACAGTCCGGACGAGGCGACGAAGATGATGAACTCGATGACGATCACGCCGGCTCCTCTCCCGGAAAGCGCCGCACTCTATCCGGAACGTCGCGGCGCGAAAGAGGGCGCGGGGCCTCAGCCCCTGATCCGGGTGAAGGGCAGGGCGATGTCGACCACCTTTTCGGGGGGCTCGGCGAAGTCGCTCTCGATCCAGCGCTTGGCGATGTCCACGATGGCGCCGACGATGCCGGCCACCGTCAGGGGATGGGTGGCCTTCAGCCCGAACGCCTTGGCGAGCTTGTGCGCGCCCTCGAAGCTCGCCATGCGCATGGCCCCGCCGGCGTCGTCGAGGTCGATCAGGAAGACGCGCGCCAGATCCGGCCGCTCGCGGATCGCGGCGTAGAAGCGGGCGAGCGCGCGGCGCGCATCCACCGCCCCCTGGCCCGCGCCGTGTCCCGTCCCCTGGCCCGCCCCATGCGCCGCCTGGGCGATGCGGGCGAGCAGCTCGTCCTGCACCGCGCGATAGGCCTCCACGAAGATGGCCTCGCGGGTGGGGAAGGACTCGTAGAAGTACCGCGCGGTGAGCCCGGCTTCCGCGCAGATCGCCGCCACCGATGCGGCCTCGAGCCCCACCCGGCCCGCCACCAGCACCGCCGCGCGGACGAGCCGGTCGCGGCGCTCGGCGTGGCGGTCCGCGAAGCTCTGGCCGGAATAGCGGCGTTTCTCGGTCTTCCTGGCCATGGCGGTTTGTGCCCCTTGACAAATCCATGCCATCTGACAATCTGACAATCAAGATTATCAGATAGAGGCCCGCCATGGCGACCATGACTTCGGTGTTCGACGCAAAGCCCCGGCGCGACTGGCGGGGGGCGTTGCGCGCCGTGCGCCGGCTCCTGGCCGACCCCGGGGACACCGTCCAGGTCTTCCGCATCATGGCCGCGCTCAACGCCGGCACCGCCCGCAAGAACTACCTGCGCCTGCTCGCCACGCCCGAAGGCGGGCGCGTCGCCTATGACCGGGTGGAGCTCGTCGCCCGGCTGGCCGACCGCGAATGGCTCGCCCGCTTCGCGCCCGGCACGGTGGGCGCGGCATACCGTTCGTTCCTCGATCGCACGGGCTTCTCCGCCGAAGGCCTCGCCGCCGTGTCGAACGCGGACAACGACCGGCCGGAGGCCATGGCCCATCCCGTCGCCTGGTTCGGCCGCCGCGAGCGCGACATCCACGACGTCTGGCACGTGCTGACCGGCTACGCCGCCGAGCAGCCCCTGGGCGAGCTCTGCCTCGTCGCCTTCTCCTATGCGCAGACCCGCGGTCCCGGCTGGGGCTTCATCGCGCTGATGGGCGCGCTCAAGGCGCTGCGCGAGAGCCATGGTGGCGCCACGCTGCGGGCGGTGTGGGAAGGCTACAGGCACGGCCGCGCCGCGAAATGGCTGCACAACGAGGACATCGAGGCGCTCTTCGCCGAGCCGCTCGAAGCCGCGCGCGCCCGCCTCGCCATCGCCCCGCCCGCGGCCTACGAGGAAGCCCGCAGGCTGCACGGCCTGGGCGGCGAATTCGCGGCCGCCTGACCTTCGCCTTCCGAGGGCCGGGCGGCCGAAGTTCACCGGTGTTAATTCCGTGTACGGAGCGGCGCGAATTTCATCTGCGCGCGCGGCACGATCGCATCAAATGACGTGGCGCCGCGGGGATTTTTCCGTTCATCTTCGATTTTAGAAAACACTTCGCCCATCGCGTAAGCGGGGCTTCACGGTGGCAAGGGAGTTAAGTCGACTGGCCGCGGGGAGCGGTCATCATCTTCGCGCGACGTTCGAAGGGGTTGTGCGATGTCGGCAAGGGTTGGGCTCATCCTGGCATTGATGTGCGCCAGCGGCGCGGCGTGGGCGCAAGGCGCGCCGAAGCCGAAGCCGGTGCCGGCCGTGGCGCGCATGGAAGCGCCCGCCGACGCGACGGCGAGATTCGAGGCGCAGTTCGCGGTCGTCGCGGCGCGCGGCGCGTGGACGGGCGACCGCGCCCCCTCGCGCGAGGAGCTGCTGAACGTGCTGCTGGTGATGTCGCTGCGCGACGGCAGGGGACACGGCGCCTGAGCGCCGCAATGTCCGCGGCAAACGTGTCGAGGGAGTGCAGGATGAAGATCATGGTGGCCGCGTGCGTCGCGGCGCTCATGCTGGCGGGCGGCGCGGCAGCGGACCCGAATTCCGACGGGACGAACGCCGATGGCCCCGCCTGGCTCGGCGGCATCGCGGGCCAGAAGCTCATCGCCGTCGACGGCTCCTCCATCACGCTCTCGCCGTCCGACGACAAGCTGACCGTCACCCAGGTCTCTTCCGGCGGCGCGGGCCGCACGCGCAGCTTCACGCTGGTGAACGGCAACATGGGCACCGTCGCCGACGACGCCGGCAACGTCATCGGCTTCTTCCGCGTCACGGGGACCGGCCTCGACGCGCAGTTCTCCGACAATCACACCGAACAGCTCACGCTCAATGGCGGCGGCGGGATCTCGCTGGCGCTGAAGGGCTCCGCCGGCGACAGCTGCATGGCCTGGTATCCGGCGGGCCATGCCTTCAGCGAAGCCGAGCGCCGCGCCGCCGTGGCCGACTATGCGAGCCGCCTGGGCCTGCAGACGAAGGACAAGGCGCCGCGCCTCGACTCCTGCGCCGCAACCGGGGCCGCCGCGCCGCCGCAACCCGTGAGTCGTGGGCGTCATCTCGCTTCGGCGCACGCGGCCGCGAAAGCGGACGGCGCCGGCCCGATCCTGGTGCGCAATTCCGTGCCGCATGCGATCGATCCGCCCGATATCCCCATGGCGCCTTATGCCGGCGCCCAGCCCGCGGCCATGCCGGCTCCGGCACAGGTCGCGGCCATGCCCGCCGCGCCCCAGGTCGTAGCGCCCGCGGCGCCCCAGGTCGTGGCGCCCGCGGCGCCCATGCCGGCGAAATGGACGCCCGCCGCGCAGGCGGCCGAACTCGCGCCGCCCGAACCGGGGCACGGCGCGTCGGACTGCCTGGAAGTGGACAGCGACGGCGCCAATCTCGGCTTCCGCAATTCCTGCGGCTACGAAGTGCGTGTCGCCTATTGCCTGCAGATGCAGTCCCCGTCGCCGGCGCGCTGCGGCGCCGGCACGGAGACGGGCGACGTCCCCGCGAAAGGCTTCGCGCCGGTGGTCTTCGATTCCAACATCAGGGCCGAGGACGCCGAGCACGATTTCCGCTGGGTCGCGTGCAGCGGCTCCGCCGCCGACGTCACGCCTTACCTCGACCGCGCCGACCCGCCCGCCGGGCGGTGCGTGAAGGTCAAATCGTCCTGACCGGTCCCACAACAAGAAGGAAAAAGGGGAATGTCCGCCATGAACAAACCGCTCCGCGCCGCCGCCGCCTCGCTCGCCGCGCTTTCGCTGGCGGGCCAGGCGTTGGCCCATGAGGTCTGCGCCAGGCCGCAGGAGGCGATGGCGCTGAAGACGGCGTCGGTGCAGCAGGAGCTGATGGTGGCCGCGCTCACCTGCGGCGACACCGTCGCCTACAACCGCTTCGTGCTCTCCCACCAGTCCGAGCTCCAGGATTCCGATGCGGCGCTGAAGGGCTATTTCCACCGCGCCAGCGCCCGCGGCGACGACGGCTACAACGCCTACAAGACCGCGCTCGCCAACGACTTTTCGCTGGAAAGCCTGCATGGGCAGGACGCGTTCTGCCGCATGGCCGAGGCCGCGTTCGGCGCGGCGCAGGGCACGCGCACGCTGTCCGACTTCATCGCCACGCAGCGGGCCGAAGGCGCGGACGGCTTCCGCCCCTGCGACACCGGCGGCGACGGCACGATGATGGTCGCGGGCGGTTCGTCGGAATTCCATCGCACGCGGCGCTGATTTGCGCTTTGCGAATGTCCCATCGCGCGTGGGGATATCGCGGGCCTCTCCGGTCTTGATTGCCGGCGCGAAAGCTTGTCTGTTCGCGCCGCCGATATCGCACCGGAGGACACCATGCCGTTCACGATCTACGACGCCACCGTTCCGCCCATGATCCGCATGCTGGGCGCGCTCTCGAAGATCCTCGACAAGGCGGTGGAGCAGAAAGGCGGCGAGCTCGCCGCGCTGCTCGAGGCGCGGCTCGCGCCCGACATGCATCCCTTCCCGCGCCAGATCCAGATCGCCAGCGACGCCGCCAAGGGCTGCGCCGCGCGGCTGATGGGCGTGGAGGCGCCGGGCTTCCCCGACACCGAGACGACGTTCCCCGAGCTCAAGGCCCGCATCGCCAGGACGATCGACTATCTGAAGAGCGCCGATCCGTCGAAATTCGCCGGCGCCGAGGATCGCCAGATCACGATCAAGACCCCCAACCAGACCTTCGAGATGAAGGGCCGCGAATTCGCCACCACCTTCGCGCTGCCCAACTTCTATTTCCACGTCACCACCGCCTACGGGCTCCTCCGCTCCAAAGGCGTGCAGATCGGGAAGATGGACTATCTGGGCGGCTGATCGGCCGGCGCCCGATCGCGGAAATAGGGCTCGACCGTGCCTTTGTACTTGACCGTCATGGCGTTGCCGTGGCGGTCCACGGTCTTGCCCACCGCGAGCCGCACCCAGCCTTCGCTGACGCAATACTCCTCGACGTTGTTGCGCTCGATCCCGTTGAACCGCACCCCGACCCCGCGCTCGAGCAGCGCCGCGTCGTAGAACGGACTCTTGGGGTTCGCACTAAGGCGATTTGGTGGCACGTCAGTCATGGATCGGCCTCAAAGCTCCATACGCTCTCTATGCGATCAGGGGCCAAAGGCATAGTCCCGGAATGTCGAGGGGAGATATCGATGAAGGAATGGATTTTCGCGGCCGCGCTGCTGGCCGCATTTCCGGTCATGGCGGATGAAACGCCGCCGCATGCGATAGCGGTGGCCGGCGAAGCTGAGACCTGGCTTGTGCCGGACTATGCCACGATCGATGTCGGCGTGATCACGCAGGGCAGCCTGGTCAGCGACGCGCTGTCGGACAACAGCGCGCGCATGAGCAGGGTGATCGAGGCGCTGCGAAGCTTGGGCATCGCAGACCGCGACATCCATACCGCGGATTTCGACATCGAGCCGAAATACGAAAAGCAGGACCCGAACGACTATACCGATGACACCATGCGCGCGATTGTGGGCTACCGGGTCGCCAACAGGGTGACCGTGACGGTCACGGATATGTCGAGGATCGCGAAGATCATCGACACCACCGTTCAGGCTGGCGCCAATGCCTCGGGGCGCATCTCGTTTCACGTCCATGACCTGCCGCTGTATCTCGACAAGGTCCGCGAGGCCGCGATCGCGGATGCGCGCCACAAGGCCGAAGTCCTCACGCGCGCCGCGCATACCCGGCTTGGACCGGTGTTGTCGATCGCGGACAACGCGGCAGACCTTTCGTACAACGGCCATGTGGACGGCACGCGCGACATCGACGATGGCGAGGTTGTCGTCGTTACGGGCTCCCGAATCCCGCCTCCCATTCTTCCGGGACGGATATCGGCGTCTTCGCGGGTCACCGTCCTCTATACGACTCGTTGACAGAGCGAAGGTGCGGGCGCTGGCCGCGCGCTGGCTTCTAGCGCGCTCTGGACAAGGCGCGCTCCAGCCACGGCGCGCTCCAGCGGCGCTTGTAACCCGCCACCGCGAGGGCGAAGTAGAGCGGGTCCGAGAGCCAGTGGGCGAGCATCCTGAGGTCGCGGCGATTGGGCAGGCGGCCGCGGAGCAGGTGCTTGAGGAGCGCCTCGGGCTGGCGCAGTTCGCCGGCCGCGACGGTGATGACGCCCGCCGCCTCCTCGATCCGGGCGAAATTCGCGCCGGCCACCATCGCCGCGTCCATGGTGAAGAAGAAGCGCGGATTGCATTCCAGAAGCCACACGGTTCCGTCCGCCTCGATGCGCGCGTCGAAATTGAAGACGCCGTCGAGCCGCAGGTCGCGGGCGATTTCGCCCACGATGCGGGCAAGCTCCGGCTCGTCCGCGAAGGTGAAGGCGCCGCCGGGATAGCAATAGGTCACCTGCCGGGTGACGCGCCCGTCCGCGGCGAAGATGCTGATCGAGCGGTCGGCGCCCGCGATATAGTCCTGCACCAGGATCGGCGCGTAATCGACCGCCGCGGCGATGCCGGCGGCGTTGTGCGCATCGATCCTGACGACCCCCACGCTGCCCCAGCGGTTGATGGGCTTGAGGATCGCGGGCAGGCGGATGCAGCCATTGGCGAGCGCGGCCTGCAGCGCTTGGCGATTGGCGAGCAGGTGTCCCTCGGGATGGCGCAGGCCGCGCTCGCGGCAGAACTGCATGAAGCGGTCCTTGATCGCCAGCATGTCGAACGTCGCCACGTCGGGAATGGGAAAGCACGGAACGCCGAGGCGGTCGCGGATGCCGGACAGGATGCGCGTGGTCACCGCGTCCGCCGGCATCACCATGTCGATGGCATGCGCGCGGGCATAGGCCTCGATCCGGGCCGCCAGCACGTCCGCATTGGGGGCGGGATCGAACGCCATCGCCCGCAGTTGCGCGCAATGGCGCGACAGCGCGAGCGAACGCGCGTCGGGGCCTGCGAACACATGCACCTTCGCGCCGAGCGCGGCCACGCAGCGCATGACCCGATAGGGCGCCTGATGGGCATGGGCGAGCATCAGCACGTTGCGGGGCGCGGCCGGCAGCGCGCGGGCCCGGGCCAGTGTCTCGGGGCGGAGCGGGGCGTTCATCGGCATGGACCCATGCAAGACGCCCGCCATGCCCCGGCTGTGCCGTTTCAGGGCAGGGCGGGGCGCGGCAGGACCGGGTAGCTGGCGAAGATGAAGAGCGGGGGCTGCGCCCGCCGCACGGAAAGCGGCAGCATCAGGTCCGACCACAGGGTCCGCAGGCCGTCCGTGCGCAACGCGGTCGCGCCCGCCGCGGGCGCCTGGCGCGCCACGGCGAGATCCGCCAGCGCGAGCAGCGGCCGCCGCAACGCTTCGTCCAGTTCCGCGAGCGTGCGGCCGCTCATCGCCTTGCCGAGGCGCGGCACGAGCTGCGCGCCCATCAGGCGGAAGCGCAGCGCGCCGGGCTCCGGCGCGAGCAGGGCGAAATATCCCTCCCACGGCTTCAGTGCCCGAGCCGGCAGGTCTTCGCGGCTGGGCATCGGCCGCGCCAGGCGGCGCGCCGACCACAGCGCGAGCAGGTCCTTCAGCCGTGGATGCAGCGGCGCGCGCGCCGGCGACCCGGCGTGGATGTGATAGCCAAGCAGTTGCGGCGGCGCCGGTGCCGCGCCGCTGTTGCCGCCCGCTTTGATTTTGTCTCCGTCCCCGCCTGTCTCGCCGGGACGGCGCGGCATCAGTCCCGCCTTTCTCGCCGCGGCCGGGGCTTGCGGGCACGTCCGTTACTGGGTTTCCTGGCCGCGTACCGGTCCGGCCAGATGTCGGCGGGCGCCACGCCCAGGAAGGTGGCTATGATCTGCTCGCCATGGACCCGGCGGCGGATGAGGGTGCCGCGCAGGTAGGATTCGCTGTATCCATATTCTGCGGCCAGTTCCGTCAGGGTCGTCCCCTTCTTTCGGATGGCGGCCTTGACGTCCTCGGCGTGCCAACCCGATAAAGGTTTAGGCGTGCGCCTTTTCCGGGCGCGTCTTTTCTGAGCCATTCCAGTGTTTCCGCGAGGTAGCTGATGTTTGGCTTAGTTGGTAACGTTGGTTATGTACTAAAGTAGTGGTTACCGGGGAGTGCAACCGGTGTCAAGTCCCATAATGCGGGAAAGCTTAGGTGACAGGCAGGAAAACTAAAGGAAAATCGGCGTCCGAGCCGGGAATCGGGCTTTCCGAGACCGAAAGGGCCTATCGCGCCGAATTCGGCGAGCGGATGCGCACCCTGCTCGACCTCTATGAATCGCGGCCCGACGCGGCGGCGGTCGCCGGCGTCACGCCCGAGCACCTGGCCTCCTACATTTCCGGCAAGGCCAAGCCGCCGTTTCAGCTGGTGGCGCGGCTGGCGGCCGAAAAGCGCGTGTCGCTGCAATGGATGGCGAGCGGCGAAGGCAACCAGGATCTCGCCGAGGCGGTCGACGGCTACGTCAGCGTGCCGGTCGCCGAAGCCGAATCGTCCTCCGGCGCGGGCACCTATCCCATGGCGGAGGACGTGCGCGACTACATGGTGTTCTCGCGCGCGTGGCTGCGCGCGGTGGTGCGCGCGCCCGAGGACAGGCTCCTCATCGTCTACAATCGCGGCGACGGCAACGCGCCCGGCATCAACGACGGCGACGCGATGCTGCTCGTCACCGGCATCGACCGCGTCAGCGAAGACGGCGCCTACTACGTGTTCAGGCCCGAGGGCAGCGGCATGATCACCCGCCGCGTGCGCATCTTCCTCGACGGGAGCGTTTCGCTGCAGACCGCCCGGAACGAGGAGAGCGCCACCCGCGAAAACGCCGACAAATGGGTCTATGGCCGCGTGCGCTGGCGCGGCGGCATCGTCTGATCGCCGCGCCGCGGCCGAATTCCGGAACCGCATAAACAATTGAGCGTTTCCCTCGCGAAGGGCGCCGATCCCGAGCGAGGTCATCCATGTCGAAATCCGGCGAAACCGGCAGGCTCCACACCCCCACCGATCTCGGCCAGGACGCGGTGGGCGAGATTTCACGGGCGCTCAACGGGCTCCTCGCCGACGCGTTCGCGCTCTATCTCAAGACCAAGAATTTCCACTGGCACGTCAGCGGCCCCAATTTCCGCGACTACCACCTGCTGTTCGACGAGCACGCCGAGCAGATCTTCGGGACCACCGACGAGTTGGCCGAGCGCGTCCGCAAGATCGGCGGCCGCACGCTGCATTCCATCGCCGACATCGCGCGCCACCAGCGCGTGAAGGACAACGAGGCGCCGTTCGTGTCGCCGGGCGACATGGTCCGCGAGCTGATGGAGGACAACAAGGCCATGATGCATCGCATGCGCGAAGTGCACGAACTTTGCGACAAGCACGGCGATGTGGCCACGGCGAGCCTGCTCGAGACCTTTCTCGACGGCACCGAGCGGCGCAACTGGTTCCTGTTCGAAGTGAGCCGCGGCGCGGATCGGTCGGGACATTGACCGCAGTCAAATCCGGTCCGCGGAGCTCGGCTTTGCGTTCATGCGAGGTTCAGGGCGGCCTCTCTTCAATGGGGGCACGAACGAACGTTTCACCAGGGAGAAGAACGATGACACGACGACTGAAAATGTACGCGCTGGCGACGGTCGCCGCGGTGGGCCTGGCCAGTCCCGCCTTCGCCGATTGGGACAATATCGGCTCCGTTCACGTCGACTACGGCGTGGATCGCGACACGCGTTCGCCGGACTTCGGCGGCCCCGTCGAGCGGCTGCGCTTCATGGCGGCGAACGGCGACGTGCAGTGCCGCTACATCCGCGCCGAGTACGCCAACGGCAGCTCCGGCACGCTGTTCACCGGCATGCTGCGCCAGGGCGCGCCGCACAATGTCGACGTGCCGGGCACGCAACGCAACATCCGCCGGCTCGATTTCCTGTGCCGCTCCTTCAGCCATGGCGGCGCGGATATCCGCATGGACGCCGATGTCGGCCAGTACCGCGCGCAGTGGCGCGCCAGCCCGGAATGGGCGCGCACCTGGTCGCGCTTCATGCATTGGGCCGACAACAGCTTCAACCGCATGACAAGTCCCGACAACTGGGCGTTCATCGGCAGCGCCAGCTTCCGCGGCCGCGACGACCATGACGGCACGGTGGCCGGCTGGGGCGGGCGCAACGTCACCGAGATCGGCTTCAAGCCGGTGAATGGCGACGCCGTGTGCGGGCGCGTGAACGTGCGCTTCGGCAACGGCGTGGTGCGTCCCTACACGCTCAACAACGGCGGGCCGATGCACAACGGCCGGGTCTACAGCATCGACATGCCGGGCAACACCCGCAACGTCACCGACGTGGCGATGCGCTGTCACGCGCTCGGCCAGTACGCCGTGACGATCGACATCTACGGCAACAAGTGACCGCATCTTTCGGTTGGGGTGCCGGCCACGCCGGCCCCATCCGAAACGCCCTGCCGCTTCACGAAATGCGCAAACGAAAAGGGCCGGAGAATCTCCGGCCCTCGCGCAAGCGCGGAAAATGCCGAGCGCTACGGCATGCTATGCGGTCCGCCCGCCGGGGTGAATGCGCCGAGCTGGCAGACCTGGTCGGTCACCAGCACGCGGATGCCCTGGCTATTGGAGCAGACCTCGTCGGTATCGTGCGCCACGTAGCTGAAGCCGTGGAACTTGAGCCCCGGGCACGGCGCCGGCAGCTTGTTCGTCCACACCGCGCCGTTCTTCATGTGAAACTCGACCGTCGTGGCGTCCACGACATGGGTATGATCGACATCGCGGATCTGCAGGCAGGTGCCGCCACCCGTCGTCGCCGACATGCCGGCATTGGCGCCGGTCGCGCCGGCCACGAACAGGAAAGCCGCTGCGATCGCCATGCTCTTCATGACAACCTCCCAAAAAGGATGTGCGCCCCTCGCACCATGCGAGTGTCGCCGTGCCGCCCGCTCCGCGCAACGGGGCGAACGGGCATTATCAACGTTTGTTGAACGCGCGAAGCGGCCAGTCAGTGCCGCTCCGGCACCTGCGTGAACGGGCCGAGCAGGCAGACCGCGCCGGTCTGAAGGACATGAATCGTCTGTTGATTCCCGCAGATTTCCCCCGATGGCGTGGCGTCATAGACGAAGCCGCGGAATTTGAGCTCCGGGCACGGCGCCATCAGCGTGTTTCGCCAGACGGTATGGTCCTTCATGTGGAAGAGGATCGTCTGCGCGTCGGGTACCGAGGTGCGCGCGATGTCCATCGAATGGATGCACACATTGGCGGCCGGCGCCGGGGCAGGCGCCGCGAGCAGGAGCACGATCAGCGCGGGACCCTTCATCCCTGCGGTCCCGGTTGGCCTTGCGGCGGAGGCGGGGGACCGTCATCGGGCGTGTCGTCGTTGGGCGGCGGGCCGCCGTCGTCATCAGGCGCGGACATATCCGGCGGCGGGCCGTCGTCGGGATAATTGCCCATGTCGGGCGGCGCCTGATCGTCGGGCGCGCTGCCTGCGCCGGGGGGCGGGCTGCCGTCCTGCGGAGAGGCGCCCCCGTCCTGGTCATATCCCGGCGGCGGCGCCATCTTGTCATTGCTCCCGCCCGGCGGCGGGCCCTGGTAGTCGTAGCGGCCGCGATCGTCCGGCCCCGGAGGCGGCGGGCCCTGGTTGCCGAACACGTCTCCGCCTTGGCCATTGCCATAATCGGACGGTGGCGGACCCTGATCCGGATAGCCGTCGTCGTTGCCCTGCCCGGGATCGGATCCCTGGCCTTGCGGTCCGCCGGGCGGACCGTAGGCGCCCGGAGGATATGCTCCATTCGGCGGGCCATAGCTGCCCTGCTGCTGGCTTTCGCGGATTTCCTCCGCGCGCGCGGCGAGCTGGTCCTCGAGCCTTCTGAGCTGGGGCGAGGGATTGCCGGCATCGAGCGCGCGCGCCCTTTGCAGGCAGGAACCGACCATTCTCGGCGGGATGCGCCCGCCGCAATCGGCCATGACGGCGTCGTAGGAATCCTGCTGGGCACAGGCCGGCAGGGTCCCCAAGATCACCGCCCCGAGGGAGGACAGCAACGCGATCCGCATCATCCATGCACCTGTATCGTGTCCCATTCCGGCATTTTCGCCGCAGGGTTTGGCGCAAGCAAGGCAGCCATTCCCTTGCCTTGGCTTCGTTCCGGCCTTTATTAGTGGCCGGGCTGCCAGCCCCTGACCCCTGACATGCAGGAGAAATGCCGTGTCCGCCGCCGCTTCCGCGCCCCTCCTGTCCGTCACCTTACCGGACGGTAAGGTGCTCACGGTCGCGCGCGGCACCACCCCCGGCGCGATCGCGGCCTCCATCGGGCCCGGCCTGGCCAAGGCGGCGCTCATCGCCGAAGTGAACGGCAGGCAGTGGGATCTGTTCCGCCCCATCGAGGAAGACGCCAGGCTTCGCATCATCACCAGAAAGGACCCGGAAGCGCTGGAGCTGATCCGGCACGATACCGCCCACGTCCTCGCCATGGCCGTGCAGGCGCTCTATCCCGGCACCCAGGTGACCATCGGCCCGGCCATCGAGGACGGCTTCTATTACGACTTCGCGCGCAACGAGCCCTTCACGCCCGAGGACCTGCCGAAGATCGAAGCGGAGATGCGCAAGATCGTCAAAGCCGGCCTGCCGACCCGCCGCGAAGTCTGGCCGCGCGACCAGGCCATCGCGCATTTCGACGGCATCGGCGAGCATTACAAGGCCGAGCTGATCCGCGCGATCCCCGAGGGCGAGGAGGTGTCGATCTACTGGCACGGCGACTGGCACGACCTCTGCCGCGGCCCGCATTTCGAGACCACCGCCAGGATCGGCGACGCCTTCCGGCTCACCAAGATCGCCGGCGCCTATTGGCGCGGCGATTCCAGCAACGCGCAGCTCCAGCGCATCTACGGCACCGCCTGGCGCGACGAGAAGGAGCTCGAAGCCTATCTCAAGCGCATCGAGGAAGCGGAGAAGCGCGACCATCGCAAGCTCGGCAAGGAGCTCGATCTCTTCCACATGCAGGAAGAGGCGGCGGGGCAGGTGTTCTGGCACCCGCGCGGCCACGCGCTCTACCGCACGCTCGAGGCCTATGCGCGGCGCAAATTCCAGCGCCACGACTATGTCGAGGTGAAGACGCCGCTGCTCATGGACCACAGGTTCTGGCAGCAGTCCGGTCATTGGGAGTGGTATCGCGAGCACATGTTCGCGGTGGAGATCGAAGGCGAGGACAAGCTGCTCGCGCTCAAGCCGATGAATTGCCCCGGCCACGTCCAGATCTTCAAGCAGGGCCTGCGCTCCTATCGCGAGCTGCCGATCCGCATGGCGGAATTCGGTTCCTGCAGCCGCTATGAGCCGTCCGGCGCGCTGCACGGGCTGATGCGCGTGCGCGGCTTCACCCAGGACGACGCGCACATCTTCATGGCGCCGGAGCAGATGACCGAGGAGGTCGTGCACGCCTCCCGGCTCATCTTCGAGGTCTACAAGGAGCTGGGCTTCGACAATGTCGACGTGAAGCTCTCCACCCGCCCGGAAAAGCGCATCGGCACCGATGAGGTGTGGGACAAGGCGGAAGCCGATCTCGCCGACGCCTGCAAGCGGATGGAAATCCCCTACACGCTCAACCCGGGCGAGGGCGCGTTCTATGGGCCCAAGCTCGAGTTCACCCTCTACGATGCCATCGGCCGGGCTTGGCAGTGCGGCACCGTGCAGGTGGACTTCAACCTGCCCACGCGCCTGGACGCGGAGTTCATCGCCGAGGACGGCTCGCGGCAGCGGCCGGCCATGCTGCACCGCGCCGTGCTGGGCTCGATGGAGCGCTTCATCGGCGTGCTCATCGAGCACTATGCGGGTGCGTTCCCGGTGTGGCTCGCGCCGGTGCAGGCCATGGTCATCCCGATCAGCGAGAAGGCCAACGCCTACGCCCATCGGGTGCGCAAGACGCTGTCGGAGGTCGCCATCGTCGACACCGGCAGCGGCTTGCGGGTCGAGGTCGACGACGCCAACGAGCGCATGCAGAAGAAGATCCGCGAAGCCCAGCTCCAGAAGATCCCCTACATGCTGGTGGTCGGCGAGCGCGAGGCCGCCGAAGGCAAGGTCGCCGTCCGCCTGCGCTCGGGCCGGGATCTGGGAGCCATGCCGCTGGAGGATTTCGTGGCCCGGATCAGCAGGGAGGCGGAGGAGAGGCGGGATGTGGAGGGGTAAATGAGGATGTAGAAGCCGGCTTAGGGTTCGATATCCAGCATCTGATATACGTCGCCGTCGAGCGTGTCCCGCGTGCTTGGTCGCGCATGCGCCGCCTTCAACATGTTGTCCAGAAAATCCAGCCGCTCTGCGCTTCCCGGCCGGCTGGCCTTGTTCTTGACATAGTCGCTGAGTTCCTCGCCAAAGTTCACGATGACAACCTTCACGCCATGCAAGTCCAGTGGACCGCAAAGTCCGGCATTCGAATTTTTCGTGGCCGGATCGTCATCCAAATCGGAGAAAATGAGCAGGTAGTTCTTGCGCGCAGGATATCTGCGGAACAGATACGATGCGCGATAGAGGGCTCCGACGAGGTCTGTGTTCTGTGTCCAGTTTGTCAGCTTGGCCGCGGCTGCATAGCGCCTGAAGGCCTCGAGATGATTGATCCAGGCGGTGTACCAGTCACCGTGCCCCGGTCCAAATCCTAGGTTGCCATCTTTTTTCAGGACTTGGCTCCCGAAAACCTCGAACCCATGCGGGTGATCAATTCCGCGGCTTTCTTCACGGCAGTCGTAGCGAACCCAGCCATCCATTGGGAGAAAGGAAAACGTATCATCATCATTGATTGCCGATCCGATGCGCTCGATCGAGTCAAGCATATCGGCCCGATCATCGTCCCAGCTTGTGTTATGATTGAATTGATAGCTCAGCGAAACGTCATAGATAATCATGATGTGGCGCGCTGGGATTCTCTCCGGCTGTGCCCACGCAATATGTGAGAGCACCGGCAATACAAGCAGGCCGAGCAATGTTGGTACGATGCGATAGCCGCGCCTTCCCGCTGCTAACTCGTGAATACGCGCCACAAGGCAACGAAGAGGCGTGTTGGCGCCATAAGCACAGTTCCGGCCAAACTTAACATCCATGTCGTCACCCATAGTCCTTTTGAGAATGCAAGAAAGAGCACTGAGGTAACGGTGTGAAACATCGCGAAGCCCAAGCTGGTCGCAGGGAGATACATCTCCTCCAAAAAATCCAGGGCAAGACCGACGATCATTAAGGAAAATGGCATGACGATCGCGGAGATAACGTCAAACCACGCCTTGGTGTAGGCGATATGCACTGCGCGGTCAGCAGCGCTCGCTGCTTGAGCAAGCCTCAGTTGCCCATCGTTTGTGGAAGACGGGTCATTGGGCAACCGAAGCGGGTTTGCTTTCGGCACAGGAGTATCTGTCGGAAGCGGCGTGGAAGTGCTTGCCGGCGCAGGCGCTTCGGCGGGGATTGCAGACCAGCCCAACTTGCCGGACAGCCAGGAATACGGTGCCAGCCCTTCATTGCAGGGCGGGCCGGTCAATTTCTTTTCTTGGCATACGGCATCGAACCGGATCTCGTCTGAAACAAGACTCGTCCATGCCTCCGTCACGCCAAGCATGAGGAGCATTGCGAGGAGAGATATTCCAGCGAGTTTCCGAACCCATGGAAAAGCTTTGTAGCGCGCCGAAATTCGTAAAACGTTTGTCAGCCCAAACATTTCAAGACAGATGAAGCCGATTGCGGCTTCGAATAGCGTGATCATGAGCGTATGTTCACGCGATACCAAAAGGGTACGGAGTGGATCGCTGCCGGCCGAGGAATTCTGACTTTCGATCGAATTGAACAGAGTTGGGAGCAATCCACGGTAGCTGAGTGTCAGGCTCAATGCGACTATCGAGGCACCAAGAAGGCCGAAGACGAGCCGCGATGGCGCATCGTATTCGCTGAATAAGGTGATCTCATACCAGCGACGACACGAAATCCAATATTGAAATCGCGCGCGCGACCATTGGGTTAGAGCGGCGTACTCAAGTGTGATGGCGACTGGCGTCAGTCCGAAGCGTCGCGCGATATGGAATTGTCGACGGAGGAGAAACGTCAGAAGCGATGCAACGATTGCGATGGCGAGCCACGTTTCCACCTGCCAGCCGGAGGCAATTTGCCAACTGGCCTCCAGACCATTCGATCCCACCTTGGCCCCCGCCATGTGCTCAATGTAGAGTCGTTGGTTAATTGATGCAAGTAGTAGTTGTGTTCCGGTAACTTAGCCGCTCAGTGATATTGTGGCGTTGTCTCGCCTTGCCTTCCCCCCGCCTTGGACTATTCTAGGAACGCAAGGCGGCCGAAAACCGCCTTTTTCGGCGCTGGGGGCGAGCCGTCCCGGGCCGCGCGACCTGGAGGAGACCACCCTGTCGATGAACCTTGCGACGCTTCGCGGGACCGGCAGCGGGCCTTGCGGGGCGTGCCAACATTCGGCCTACGACAGGAGAGGGTCATAGTCGCCAGACGTTTTGGAGCCAACCAGCAGCAGGCCGCGCCCAAGGACGGCCCGCGCGTCAACGAGGATATCCACGCCCGCACCGTCTTCCTCATCGGGGATGACGGCCACAAATTCGGCGAGATGGGCACCGACGAGGCCCGCGCCATCGCGGAAGAGCGGGGTTTCGACCTGGTGGAGGTGTCGCCCGACGCCAAGCCGCCCGTCGCCAAGCTGATGGACTTCGGCAAGTTCAAATACGAGCAGCAGAAGAAGGCCGCCGAGGCGCGCAAGAAGCAGAAGGTCATCGAGATCAAGGAGATCAAGATGCGCCCGACCATCGACGACCACGATTACGACGTGAAGATGCGCTCGATGAAGCGCTTCTTCGAGGAGGGCGACAAGGTGAAGGTCACCCTGCGCTTCCGCGGCCGCGAGATGGCGCACATGAATCTCGGCTCCGAGCTCATGGGGCGCATCCAGAAGGACACCGAAACCATCGCCAAGGTCGAAGCCTGGCCCCGCACCGAAGGCCGCCAGATGATGATGGTGCTGGCGCCGAGATAGCGCGCGGCCGGCGCGCGCGGGCGGTGGCGGAAGTGGCCCGTGAAGCGCGGGCACGGCCCCGACGAATTGGCGGAATGCGATGATAAACGAAAAGCGGCGCGCCGTTGACGCGCGCCGCTTCGCGATCGGCAGCCGTCCCTACAGCGAGGCGGCCTTGGTCCCCGCGCGCATCATGGCGCCGCCGAGATCCTGCAGCGGGCCGAGAGGCTGGACGTTGTCGTGGTAGTCCTGGATGCGCGGCCGGCCGCTCATCACCTTGTAGGCCACGCGCCCGTCCTGCATCAGCAGCACGACTTCCGCCGACCAGCCATAGGAGACGGTCGTGCGTTCGAAGCCCAGGATGTCCAGGAACCAGTTGCCCGTGCGCTGCTGGTGCAGGCGCTCGGGGCGGAAGACGTAAGCCGTGCAGCGGTCGCGCGCCTCGATGCAGGACTGCACCGCCGGATCCAGGCTGTCGAACTTCACGCTGTCGCGCGGCATGAAGCGCTCGATGACGCCGAGATAGGAGAGCACTTCCACGTTCGGTGTGGTCGAGGCGTCGAAGCCGAGGTCGGCGAGTTCGGACTCGCGGGTGACGCCGGGCGCGATCTGCTTATAGGCGATCTGCACCGCGTCGTAGGATTTGAAGTTCGTGTTCTTGACGTCCGTCTGGTAGGGCAGCAGACCCAGGCCTCCGCAACCGACGAGCGACAGCGTGACGAAAAGGCTTGCCGCTACTCGCGCATATCGGCGCGCGCCGCCCCCGGTACCCTGAACCATTTGCCCCACCTTGGTTTTTAACCAATTTGGCCGAACTGTAGCGGAAAGCCGCACAGTTGGGAAGGCGAAGCCTCGGCTTGGTTAAGACGGTCAGGGTTCGGGGAAGCGGGCGCAGCAATTCGAGACCGTGTCCGGATCGGCGTTGCCTCCCGAGACAACCATCGCGAGCGTTCCGCGCCTGGCATCGAAGGCACCCGTGAGGAGCGCCGCCAAGGCTGCGGCGCCGCCGGGCTCGGCCACGACCTTGATATGGCGGAAGGCATAAGACACCGCGCACGCCAACGCGTTGTCGTTCACCGCCAGCCCACCCGCCAGATATTGTTTCGCGAGCGCGAAAGGCACGCGCCCGGGCATGGGCGCCATCAGGGCGTCCGCGATGGAGAGCCTGCCGCCCGGCGCCGCCACGCGCTCGCCCTTGTCATGGGATTGTCGCATGCCGTCGAAGCCTTCGGGCTCCACCGAATAGACCTTCGTGCGCGGGCTCTCTCTCGACAGGGCCGTCGCGATCCCCGTCACCAGCCCGCCGCCGCTGCAGGGGACCAGCACGGCATCCAGCGACACGCCTTGCGCGGCCGCCGCCCGCGCGATCTCGAGCCCGGCCGTGCCCTGGCCGGCCACGACGTCCGCATCGTCGAACGGCCGGACGAGCGTGGCGCCGGTCTTCTCCACGATCTCCGCCGCGATGGCTTCGCGGTCTTCCGTTACCCGGTCGTAGTTCACGATCCTGGCGCCGAGCGCGCGGGTGCCCTCGATCTTCGCGCGCGGCGCGTCCGCCGGCATCACGATGGTCGCGGGGATGCCCAACAGACCCGCCACCGCCGCCACCCCCTGCGCGTGGTTGCCGGAGGAGAACGCCACCACGCCCCGCGCGCGCTCCGCTTCCGGGATCAGCAGGATGCGGTTGGAGGCGCCGCGGAATTTGAACGAGCCCGTGCGCTGGAACATCTCCAGCTTCAGGAACACCCGCGCGCCCACCCGCGCGCCGAGCTCGTGGTGCTCGAGGAACGGCGTCTTCACCGCCCAGGGCGCGATGCGGCGGGCGGCGGCTTCGATATCGTCGGGCGTGGGCAGGCGAAGCGGGGTGTCCATCCGCGCAATGAGACACAATCCGCGCGCCCGATCCAGTGACGGCCGCGATCCGCGGCGCCGCGGATTTCCCGCTTGCAAAATTCCCCGTCCCGGCGGAAAGACGGCGGATCGGGAGGGGCGCGCATGCTCAGGACATTCCAGCCGCAGGACGGGGTGCTGAAGCCCGCGTCCGTCGCCGAGGACGGGAATATTCCCGAGGCGGCGCTGTGGCTGGACCTGCTCGATCCCACCGCCGGGGAGCGCCGCATGGTCGATCGCTTCCTCGGCATGGAGCTGCCCACCCGCGCCGACATGGAGGAGATCGAGGTCTCCAGCCGCCTCTACGAGGAAGGCGGCGGGGTGTTCATGACGGCGCTGCTCCTCAACAATGCCGACACCGACCGTTTCGGGGCCGATGTCGTCACGTTCGTGCTGGCCCACGACCGGCTGGTCACCATCCGCTACATCGATCCGCAGCCCTTCCGCACCTTCGCCGCGCGCTGCGAGCGCACGCCCCTGCATTCCGCCCGGGCGGAGACGGTGCTGCTCAATCTCGTGGACGTGATCATCGACCGCATGGCCGACGTGCTGGAGCGCATCGGCGCGGACGTGGAGGCGGTCTCCAACGAGGTGTTCAACCCCGATCCCGGCCGCACCATCGGCGCCAAGGACTTCCAGAACGTGCTGAGCCGGCTCGGCCGCAAGCATGGCCTGACCTCCAAGATGCGCGAGAGCCTGCTGAGCCTCGGCCGCGTGCTCACCTTCCTCACCCAGGCCACGGAGGGCAGGGCGTCCAAGGACGTCAAGGCCCATATCAAGACGCTGACCCGCGACGTGCAATCGCTGCAGGACCATTCCTCCTTCATCGCGGGCAAGCTCTCCTACCTGCAGGACGGCACGCTGGGGCTGATCAACAACGAGCAGAACAACATCATCAAGATCATGTCGGTGGCCGCGATCGTGTTCCTGCCGCCCACGCTCATCGCCTCGATCTACGGCATGAACTTCAAGTTCCTGCCGGAGCTGGACCTGCCCTGGGGCTATTTCTACTCCCTGGCGCTGATGATCGTCTCCGGCGTCGTGCCCTATTTCTGGTTCAAGCGCCGGGGCTGGCTGTAGAGCGATGCGCCACGGCCTGCGCGGCATCGCCCTGAAGCTGGGCGGAAGCATCGCGTTCACGCTGATGTACACCGCCATAAGGCTCGCGGGCACCTGGCTTCCGGTGGGGGAGGTGATCTTCTTCCGCGCCTTCTTCGCGCTCATCCCGCTCTTCATCCTGTCGGCCTGGACCATCGGGCCCCGCGCCGTGGTGCTGACGGCGCGGCCATGGTGGCACGTGCTGCGCTCGATCACCGGCATGACGGGCATGTTCATGAACTTCGCCGCCGTGCTGATGCTGCCGCTGGCGGACGTGACGGCCTTCAGCTTCATCGCGCCGATCTTCGCCGTGGTGCTGGCCGCCACCATGCTGGGCGAGCGTGTCGGGCCGTGGCGCTGGAGCGCGGTGGCGGCGGGCTTCGCGGGCGTGCTGGTCATGGTCGAGCCGCATGGCGGGGTGCTGCATCTGATCCTGGCCGGGCGCAGCAGCGGCGCCGCGCTCGCCATCATGGGCGCGTTCCTGTCCGCCTTCGTGGTGGTCTTCATCCGCCAGATGAGCACCACCGAGAAGAGCGAGACCATCGTGTTCTATTTCATGAGCGTGTGCGCGCTGGCGGGTCTCGCCACCACGCTGTTCTGGAAGGCGGTGCCGCTCTCTCCCGCGCAGGTCTCGTGGCTCGTGCTGAGCGGATTGCTGGGCGGCGTCGGCCAGATCTGCATGACGTTCAGCTATCGCTACGCGGAGCCGTCGCTGCTCGCGCCGTTCGACTACGTGGCCATGGTCTGGGCGGTGATCCTGGGCTATTTCGTGTTCGCCGAGGTGCCCGAGCCGGTGGTGATGGCCGGCGCCGGCATCGTCATCGCCGCTGGCCTCTTCATCGCCTGGCGCGAACGCCACATTCACCTGGCTCCGATCCCGCCCAGCCAGCCGATTTGAAGCCACAAACCACAAGCGCGTCATGGCCCGCGAATGCGGGCCACCCAGTTGGGTTCTGCACGGACTAACCGGATGGGCTCCGTAAGCTCCAGTTCTGCAAGAATGCGCAGGTGTCACCTGGGTGGCCCGCATTCGCGGGCTATGACACGGTGGTTTATGTCAGTTGGATGCGGCCTGCCGGATCGGATCCAGCTCTTCGATGAATCCGTCGCCGAAATAGTAGCGCAATTCCCCCCGCACGCCGTCGTAGAGCGACGGTCCGTCGCCGGCGCAGACGAGACTGCCGTCCAGCACCTCGGACGAAGGCATCAGCACCCCGTGCTCGAAGGTCAGCGGGAACAGCACGCTGACCATCGGCTTGTAGTGGTGGTAGTCGAGCCCGGCGTCCAGGCAGTGCGCATGGATCGCGCAGCCCCGCCCGCCGGGCGCGCGGAACACGCAGGCCCCGTCCACCTGGGCGGTGCGTCCGTTGCGGCCGCCGGGGAATTCCGGGTCGGTCTCGATCTCGTTCCTGAACCAGCGCGCGGGCGGCGTTGCGATCTTCCCGGCCAATCCGTCCAGCGCCATCAGCCGGGCCATGTTCTCGATGTCGATATCGACGCCATAAGTGCAGCATTGGTCCTTGCAGAAGCCGCATGCCATGCAATGCGTGAAGTATCGCAGCCTGAAGATGCGCGGATCGACGGCGGTCAGGACGGGCGCGCCGAAGACGGAAGGATAGGCGCGGGCGAGCGCGACCGCTTCGGCCATCAATGGATGGCCGCGGCCAGGATCGCCTCGCAGAGATCGGCGTAGTCCATCCCGATCTGCGCCGCCGCGGCGGCCAGCCCGGCCCCGGATTCCAGGCACGGATTGGGATTGAGCTCCAGGATGTTCGGGCTGCCGTCCGCGCCGCAGCGGAAATCGATGCGCGCGAAGCCCCTCAGCCCGAAATTGTTCCAGCAATCCTCGACCAGCCCGGTGAGCTGGGCGGCCAGCGGCGTGTTCTTCGCGCTCTCGAAATCGCGGTTGGTGTTGGAGAGGTCCGGATGTTCCTCATCCCACTTGGCGGCCCAGTTGACCAGGCGCGGGCGGTCTTCCGGCCAGTTGTCGAAGCGCATCTCCGGCACCGGCAGCACGCGCGGCCTGCCGTCGATCTCGATGCAGGAGACGTTGAACTCCCGGCCCGCGAGATACTCCTCGGCGAACCAGCGCCCGCCATGCGCGGCCGTGAGCTGCGCCGCCCGCGCGGCCACGCGCTCGCCGGAGACGACGGAATCGTCCGTCATGCCGACGGACGCGTCCTCGGTCGCGTGCTTCACGACATAGACCCTGGCGGGATCGAGCCCGTCCCAGTGCGGCCCCTCGACCCAGTGCGCCGTCGGCAGGCCGAGGCGGCGCAGGAACTGCTTGGTGAGCGGCTTGTCGCCGGCCAGCGCCATCGCCCCGCCCGGATTGCCGGTGAACGGCACGTTGCACATCTCCAGCATCTGCGCCGCCACGATGGCGAACTGGCCGAGCCCGAAGACGCTTTCGACGAGGTTGAACACGGTATCCGGCTTGTGGGTGTCGAGCAGGGCCCTGAGGTGCTCGGGCGCCGGCGCGAAGGCCGCGGTGGCGACGCCGTAGCCGCGGCCGCAGAGCGCGTCCTTGACCGCGTCGACGGTCCACAGCGTGTCCTGCTCGTCGGGTGGCGCGCCGGGCGCGACGTCGGAATGCAGGATCAGGACGTTTTTCGAATCTGGCATGGCGCCCCATCCTAGCAGTGTTTTGCCGGCATCCCGCTTCAGGCCGCGGCGCGAAGGCGGGCCTGCAGCTCGGGATTCCGCTTCAGGAACGAATCCATGATCCGCCCGATGAGCTGGGGATAGGTGAGCCCTTCGCGCGTGGCGATGAAGCACATGTCCGAATAATCCGGCCTCAGTCCCGCCACCGGATTGACCTCGATGAAATGCGGCTTGCCGGAGGCATCGTTGCGGATGTCCACGCGCCCGCCGTCGCGGCAGCGCAGTGCCCGCCAGGCCGCCAGCGCCACGTCGCCCGCCGCCCTGGCGGAGATCCGGTCCGCGCCCACGATCTCGACCTTGTCTTCCCAGAATTCCTTGTTGACGAAGCCGTAGCCTTCGCCGACCCAGTTGTCCTTGCGCTTGATCTCGCTGACGCCCAGCACCCGGGCGTCGGCGCCCGTGCCCAGGATGGCGACGGTGAATTCGCGCCCCGGCAGGAACGCCTCGACCAGCACCGGCTGGCGGAAGCGGGCGAACAGGTCCCTGGCGGTCTCCACGAGCTGCTTTTTGTTCTCGACCTTCGAGTGCTCGCCCACGCCCTTGCCGGAGCCTTCGGCCACGGGCTTGAGGAAAAGCGGGAAGGGCAGCCTGACCGCCCTGGCCTCGGCCAGGGTCGAGACCACGGCGAACTCCGCCGTGGCGATGCCGCAGTCCCGCACCACCCGCTTGCACATGGCCTTGTCGAGCGTGAGCATCAGGGTGAAGGCGTCGGAGAACACGAACGGAATCCTGTGCGCCTCCAGGAGCGAGGGCACCTGCGCCTCGCGCGACAGCCCGTTCAGCCCTTCGCAGAAATTGAACACCGCGTCCCAGGTCTCGCCGGCCGCCAGCCGCCGGATGAGCGCGTGGACGTTGCCGATGCGGTCCACCTCCCAGCCCTGGCCGGCGAGCGCGGCGCAGATGGCGTCGATGGTGATCTCGCTGTCGAACTCCGCCGTCTCCTCCTCGCCCAGGCCCATGGCGAGGTAGTCGGATCTCAGATCGTAAGCGACACCGATACGCATGATGGCCTACCTCCCCCTTGCGGGGAGGTCGAAATCGCACGGCGATTTCGGGTGGGGAACTTCGCGGGCGGAGCGTGCGTGCCCCCACCCGAAAATTCCTTCGGATTTTTCGACCTCCCCGCGAGGGGGAGGTGGAAGTACCCCGATGCGCATCAGGCCCTCTTTCCCGCTCCCAGCTTTCCGCCCGGGTCGGGGTAGCGGTAGACGCCGCCCTCGAAGTTGCGCAGCAGCAGGTCGTCGCCGTCGCGGCCGACCACGCAATCCGGCGCGATCTGGATCTTGCCGCCGCCGCCCGGCGCGTCGACCGCGAAGATCGGCGTGCAGTAGCCGGTGGTGTGGCCGCGCAGACCCTCGATGATCTCCAGCCCCTTCTCCACGGTGGTGCGGAAATGGCCGGAGCCGCGGATCGGGTCGGCCTGGTAGAGGTAGTAGGGCTTCACCCGGCGCTTCAGCAGGCCCTGCATCAGCGGCTTCATCACGGCGATGTCGTCGTTGATGCCCTTCATCAGCACGGTCTGGCTGCCGAGCGGGACGCCCGCGTCCGCAAGCCGGTTCAGCGCTTCCGTCGTCTCCGGGGTGAACTCGCGCGGATGGGTCACGTGGATCGACATGAACAGCGGGTGATGCTTCTTCAGCATCTTCACGAAGTCCCGGGTGATGCGCTGCGGCAACACCATGGGGATCTTGGTCCCGAAGCGCAGGAACTCGACATGCTTCATCGCCCGCAGGCGGGTGAGCAGGTAGTCGAGGCGGTCGTCGCTGATCGACAGCGGGTCGCCGCCCGACATCAGCACGTCGCGGATCTCGGTGTGGCGCTCGATATAGTCCAGCGCCTGCTCCCATTTCTTGCGGGAGAGCTGGTACTCGCCGCCCGGATTGCCCACCGCCCGGGCGCGGGTGCAGTAGCGGCAATAGGTCGAGCAGGTACCCGTGGTGAGGAACAGCACCCGGTCGGGATAGCGGTGGACGATGCCCGGCGCCTGGGTGTCGTGGTCCTCGCCCAGGGGGTCGATCGACTCGCCGGGAAGCTCGATATCCTCGGCGGTGGTGATGACGTGGGTGCGGCGCAGCGGCTCGGATGCGTCGTCCCGGCTCATCAGGCTCGCATAATAAGGGGTGATGCCCACCGGCAGGCCGCCATTGGCCCTGGCCGCGGCGCTGCGCTCGCTCTCGGAGAGCACGAAGACCCGCTCGAGGTCGGCCAGCGAGCGGATTCGGGCCTGGAACTGCCAGTGCCAGTCGTTCCACTCCGCCGTGGAGGTGCCCGGCCAGAAGCGGCGATAGAACGCGCGGGTGTCCTCACCCACGGGGAATCGCAACGCAGGCTTGGGCCGGGCCTTGAGGGTTTTGGGCCCGATTTGCGGGATTTCGCTGGCATTTTCGGGTTGGAGGCTAGGACTGGCGACGGGCTTCTGGCGGCCGGTTCGCAACGGAGGCTTGGCTTCGGGCCCCCGCAACAGCTGGAGACTCATCGGTGGTCTCGTAATGCTCCCTGGCAACGCCTCGTCAGCCCCAACGGCTTCAAGCGGCATGCCGACCGTCCGATATTTAAGCGGATGAATCGTTTGTCAAGTGTAGGAGCGCGAATACTGGAATTCGTGCCACATTTCTCCAATAAAGACACCAAGTATAGAAGATGAATACCTGCAGACTATTCAAGTAAAGATTCGCGATTACCCCCGCGCCCCCTGCTTTCTGGCTTTCGCCAATTCGTCACGCGCGCAAGACGAAGCGACTCGCAGCACTTCACAACTCTCGCGCCGCAATCCTTCGCACGCGACTCATGCATGCGACTCGCGCGCGGCGATTGATTCAATGCGCGATAAGGACTGGCCTCGCGGCTGTCATCGCAAAGGCTGTGGACCACGATAGCCATGCGCGTCGAACATCAGCGTCGTGCGCGTGCGATGGCCGCCGACGGGGATGACGACGGTCGCGACGCGCGTCGCCGAATCGAAAGTGGGGAGCACCTGGCCGGTCTCGTCGGGCGTGAGCAGGAGCAGAACATGGGGCGCCGGCGGGGTGAGCCGCATCGTCATCTGGAAGTGGTCGTCGTCGTGGGTGTCCTTGTCCCACATCCGCCAGCGTTCGCGGCCGAAGCCGCCATAGGCCAGGAGCTCGGCGAAGACCGAGCGGTTCGCCGCCACGATCACGGGATAGTCCGTCCCATAGCGGTGCACCGCCGCGCCCAGCTCGCGCCAGCCCTCCTGCCGCTTGAAGGCGTTGCCCTGGCCGATCCGGTCGGCGAAGGCGGGCGACACCAGGATCGCCCACAGCACCGCCATCGCCAGACCGTCGAAGGCGAGCGATGCCCACAGCATGCGGCCCCGCCAGAGCCAGAGCAGGGCCGCCACCGCAAGCGGCGTCGCCGCCACATAGGCCACCGCCGCCCAGTTCGCATTGGCCTCGGAGATGAACGACTGCACCGCGATGAGCGCGATGACGGGGAGCGAGAAGCACGCCAGCAGCCGGGCTTTCCCGGTTTTCAGCCGCCACAGCGCCAGGATCAGTCCCGCCATCATCAGCGGCCCGAACACCCCGAACTGGCCGCCCAGGAAGCCCAGCACGCTGACCGCGTTGTAACGGGCGTGGCTCCAGTCGGCGTTGTGGCCGGTATGGGCCACGGTGGGAAAGCCGTGCGCCGCGTTCCACGCCGCATTGGGCATCAGCAGCAGCAATGCCAGCGCCACGATGACGAGGCCCCTCAGGCTCAGCACCAGCCGGCGCGCGTCCGTCGAGGCGAAGGCGGCAAGCCCCGCGCACAGGAAGAAATAGGCCATGGCGTATTTGGTCTCGAAGCCGAGCCCGAGGGCGCCGCCGCAGACGATCGCCCACGTCCAGCCCGGCCGGGCCATCGCGCGCAGGAAGGCGTAGAGCCCGGCTGCCCAGAAAAAGAGCAGCGGCACGTCGGTGGAGATGAGCCCGCTCGAATAGGAGACGCCGGGCAGGGTGGCGTAGGCGACGGCGCTCCAGAAGCCCGTGCGTTCGTCGAAGCACCGCCGCCCGATGCCGTAGACCAGGAGCGCGGTGGCCCCATGCAGCAGCGGCGAGGCCAGGCGCGCGGCCCATTCGCTCTGCCCGAAGAGATGTGTGGTGAGCCAGATCACCCAGGCGATCATCGGCGGCTTGGAGAAATAGCCCCAGTCCGGCGTCTGCGCCCACCACCAGTACTGCGCCTCGTCCGGATAGAACTGCAGCGGCGAGACGACGAGGACGATCACGCGGACGAGGGTGAGGGCGGCGACGATGAGAAGGGCCCGGCGAAACCCGTCGTCCCGGACGCCCCCGGACTTGATCCGGGCGAGACCCTCGACCCATCGCGAAAGTGCTGCCAGGGGTCCGGGCTCCGCGCGATCCTCGCGCATCGCCTGGTTGGGACGACGGGGGGCGCTCATGCACCGGCCTTCGTCACGCGGTACACCGTGATGTGCTCGCGGCGGCCGCGGGAATAGTCGAAGCCCCTGGTGCCGTCGAGCACGCGGGCGGTGGCGTGGAGCTGGGCGAGCCGGGCGAGGAATTTCCGGCGCTCCTGGTCCTCGATCAGGGCGAGGCCGCCCGTCCGCGCGGCCACGTCGGCCGCCGTCTTGCCGGATTCGATCTCGGTGTCGGTCCCCAGCAGGAACACCAGGCTCGGCTCGACATAGCCGCCCAGGATCACCGGCGGGTCGCCCGGCTGCCTGTACTTTGCCGCCAGCGCGGCCGCGTGCGGGCTCATCCAGATGTCCGGCACCGCCTGCGCCACGCCCCAGCCCAGCAGCGGATAGAAGATGACCGCCGCGGCCACGGCGCAGAGCGCGGCCTGCATCGTCCGCCGGCGCACGAGGAACCAGGTCGCCGCCGCGCCCGGCACGAAGCCGCACAGCGCGCCGGCCACCAGCCAGGGATCGATCCCGTGGCCGAAATATCCGGGCAGCAGGACCGCCGCCGCCGTGAAGGCGAGCACGCCCAGGAAGAACTGGACGGACGCGGCGTAGCGGCAGAACCGCGTCCAGAACGGCTCCGCGAGGCCGGGCGCGGACATCGCCCACAGAGCGCCCAGGAATGCCACCGCCGGATAGGCCGGCAGCACGTAATGCGGAAGTTTCGTCGGCACGATCTCGAACATCAGCCATGCCGCGCCGCCCCAGGCGAGCAGGTAGCGCGTGGCCGGCTCGAGCCTGTGGAAGATGCCGTTGGCCACGCCGGGCAGCGCGAACAGCGTCGCCGGCCACAGCGTCACGCTGGCGAGCGCGAGGTAGTAGCCGGGCGGCGCGCCATGGCTCTCCTGGCCGCCCAGCATCTTGGCCGCGAGGTCGTGGCCCAGCGCCTGCTTGTAGAAATCGCCCTCGCTCACCACCCAGATGGCGATGCCCCAGGGCAGGCAGATGGCGAGCGTGAGCAGCATGCCGGGGACCGGATGGATGGTGCGCAGCCATTTCCAGTCGTGGTCCCACCACGAGATCGCCACCACCGTCACCGCCAGCACCGCCAGGATGATCGGGCCCTTGATCATCACGCCCACGGCGAACGCGGTCCACCCGCCCATGGCGAGCCAGAACGCGGGCGGCGCCTTTCGCAATCGCTCCGCCAGGTAGGCGCGCATGAGCAGCGCCTGCGAGCCCAGCACGGTGGCGAGCAGCACCGCGTCGGTCTTGGCGATCTTGGTCTCCGCCGTGAGCGACACCGTGAACCCGATGAGGGCGGCGGCGATGAGCGCGGTGGGCGGCGGCGCGAAGGCGCGCGCGCACCAATAGGCGAGGAATACCGCGATGAACCCGCCGATCAGCGAGGGCAGGCGGTAGGTCCAGATCTGGTTGTAGGGCGGCCTGGACAGCGCCAGCGTCGAGGCGGCCTGCAGCCAATAGATGCCGACCGGCTTCTTGTAGCGGGGGCCGACCGAGTAGCGGATGTCGACATAGTTGCCGGTCTCGATCATCTGCTTGGAGGCCTGGGCGAAGCGGCTCTCGTCGCGGTCCAGCGGCGGCAAGGTAAAGAAGCCGGGCACCCAGGCGACGAAGCAGAGCAGGAAGAGCGTCGCCAGCGGCCGGCGGGCGAGCGCGTCCAGGAGGCGCGAGCCGCTGGCGGGCGCGTGGACGGCGGCATCGGTCATCTGGAACGCCTCTTGAATCGGCCCGCCTGTAGCGGGCAGGGGGAAATAGCGCAAATGCGCCGGTTTGGCACATGGCCGGGCCCCGCGGGGCGGCTCATCGGCCTGTTTCTTCCGCGCCGCGACCTGTATAAGGCCCGCGCCCTGCGCCCGGCCCATGACGGGACGGCGCGCCGCCAGCTGCAACCGGGAATCGAGCGGACCCTCGAAATGGCCGTTGGCCTCTCCATTGTCGTGCCCGTCAAGGACGAGGCGCAGAACGTCGTCTCCCTCGCCCGCGAGATCGCGCGCGCGGTGGCGGGCGAGGACGCCGAGATCGTCTTCGTGGATGACGGCTCGTCCGATTCGACGGCTGCCGCCCTCATCGCGCTCAAGGACGAGCTGCCGAACCTTCGCGTGCTCGCCCATGGCCGCAACATCGGCCAGAGCCGCGGCATCCGCACCGGCGTGCGCGCCGCGCGCGGGGCCATCGTCGTCACGCTGGACGGCGACGGCCAGAACGATCCCGCCGACATCCCCAGGCTCCTCACCGTGCTGCGCAACGACGCCGCGGGCGAGCGCATCGGCATGGTCTCCGGCGTGCGCGTCAAGCGCAACGACGGCGCCAGCAAGCGCTGGGCCTCGCGCTTCGCCAACGGCCTGCGCAGCCGCCTGCTCAACGATGGCGCGGTGGATTCCGGCTGCGGCCTGAAGGCGTTCCGCCGCGACGTCTATCTGGCGCTGCCCTATTTCGACAACATGCACCGCTTCATGATCGCGCTGGTGCGGCGCGAGGGCTACGAGGTGCGCTTCGTGGACGTGAACCACCGCGCCCGCGAGCACGGCAAGTCCAAATACAACAATCTCAATCGCGCCCTGGTGGGAATCCGCGATATGTTCGGCGTGCGCTGGCTGCAGCGGCGCCACAAGGGCGCGGTCGAGCCGCGGGAGGTCTGAATGCAACAGCTTGCGGCCTGGTTCACCGTGGACCACGTCTGGCTCCTGGTCGGATTCCTGGGCCAGGCGCTGTTCGCCTCGCGTTTCATCGTGCAGTGGTTCAGGAGCGAGATGGAGGGGCGCAGCGTGATCCCGCTCTCCTTCTGGTACTGCAGCGTGGGCGGCGGCGTGGTGCTGCTGGCTTATGCGATCTTCAAGCGCGATCCGGTGTTCATCATCGGCCAGGCGTCGGGCCTGTTCGTCTACGCGCGCAATCTCTGGCTGATCTTCAGGGAGCGCGAGGCGCTCAGGGCCGCGGCGGGGAACCCGGCGGCTTAACCATGCGTTCACGTTCCAGTCGCAAGGCCGCCCCTTTTCCGCCCCAATATGGTACAAGGGTTAATGCGCCACGCGCCAATGCCGGGGGAGAATAACCGATGTTCCGTCTGTTTCCGCTGCTCATCATTCCGATCGTCGTCTACAACCTCTTCGCCCTGGGCGGAGGCGTGATCGGCCATTACGACATCCAGGACCTGCTCAGCCTGAACCACAGCATCACCATCCGCATGTTCTCGGGCGACGCCTGGAAGTTCAGCTTCGGGGATCTGCTGATCCTGGGTTCGCTGATCCTGCTCTTCATCGAGGTGATCAAGGCCACGCGGACGACGTCCAGCGAGATCATCAATCACGCGCTCTCCATGGCCACCTTCGTGGTGGCGCTGGTCGAGTTCATCACGCTGAAGGGCTTCGCCACCTCGCCGTTCTTCTTCATCATGTGCATGACGCTGTTCGACGTCGTCGCCGGCTACACGATCTCCATCGTCGCCGCCGAGCACGACCTCGGCCTCGGCCGCGCCGGCACCGACTGAACGGCCATCAGGCCATGCGGCGGGCGGGCCCTATCAGGCCCGCCCGTTTGCGTTTATGAACGCGCCATGTCCACGCCTCTTCCGCCGCCGGCCAACGATCCGCACGCCCGCTGGCGCTTCCTGCGCGACGTGCTGGTGTTCCAGCTCAAGCTGGTGCTGGGCAACCTCCAGAACTTCCTGCTGCTGCCGGTGACGCTCGTCGCCGCGGCGATGGACCTGGTCCTCAAGGGCCGCCATGAAGGCGAGCGCTTCTACTGGGTGCTGGAATGGGGCCGGCGCACCGACGAAGCCATCAACATCTACGGCGCCATCGGCGGCTATCACGCCACCGGCGGAAGCGGCGAGGGCGGCGCCATGAAGAGCCGCTACACGGTCGACACCGTGCTGGCCAGGCTCGAGGGCGTCATCGTGCGCGAATACGAGAAGGGCGGCACGGCGGCGAGCGTCAAGGCCGCCGTCGACAAGGCCATCGACGACATGCAGGCCAGGACCGGCGATGCCGGCGAACGCGCGAGCGAGGCGCTGCGCGCCGCCGCGGAGAAGATCAAGGAGAAGATGGAGAAGTAACCCGCCCCCCGCGATCGCGGAGGGGGAGAGCTGGAGCGGGTTGCGATCGTTTGGATTGACAAACAGCCGTGTCATGGCCCGCGAATGCGGGCCACCCAGGTGAACCGCGTTTCGCCCGCGAAGAACGTGCCCGGAGCAAATACGTCTTCCATCCACAATGCCCAACTGGGTGGCCCGCATTCGCGGGCCATGACAGCGAGGTTGGTTGCATCAACTTGATGGCAACGGACTCTAGGATTCGAACCCCGTCAGCACGTTGCACGTGTTCCCGGCCAGCGCCTCGAGATTGTAGCCGCCTTCGAACACGAACAGCGTGGGCTTGCCGGCCGCGGCGAGCGCTTCGCCCAGGCGCGGATAGTCGTCCGTCTTCAGCTTGAACCGGCAGATGGGATCGGCCTCGAACGTGTCGAGCCCGAGCGACACCACAAGCACATCGGGCCCGAAGTCGCGGATGCGGGCGAGCGCCGCATCCAGCGCGGGCGCGTAGCCGCTCCAGTCCGTCTTGCGCGGCAGCGGAAGGTTGAGGTTGCAGCCTTCGCCCGCGCCTTCGCCCCGCTCGTCCGCGAAGCCGAGATAGTGCGGATAGGCGAATGCCGGATCGGCATGGATGGACGCGAACAGAACGTCGCCGCGCCCGTAGAAGATCGCCTGCGTGCCGTTGCCGTGATGATAGTCGACGTCGAGGATCGCCGGCCGCAAGCCACGGTCCGCGAGCCACTGCGCCGCGATGGCGGCGTTGTTGAGATAGCAGTAGCCGCCGAACATGTCCGCCGCCGCGTGATGCCCCGGCGGGCGGGCCAGCGCGAACGCCGCGCGGTCGCCGCCATGCACCGCCTTCGCGGCCGTGAGCGCCACGTTCATGCCCGCCAGCGCCGCGTCCCAGGTCCCCTTGCCGATGGGCGTCGCGGTGTCGAAGCAGTAGGAGCCGAGCTGGGATTCGATGTCGCCATCGCGCCGCGCCCGCAGTCCGCGCAGCGGAAAGGACGACGGGATCGCGTCGGCCGTATCGCGCCAATAGGCCTTGCGCCACGCGTCGTGGGCGCCCTCGAGGAAACGGATGAACGCGCCGTCGTGCACCCGCGCGGCGGGGCCGAGCCCGAAATCCTCCGGCGGCAGGACCGGACCGAGCTTGCGCGCCTCGATCTGCGCCTTCACGCGCTCCACCCGCTCGGGAATCTCGATCGCGGGTGTCGCCCGCCCGCCCTCGAACTCCTCCTTCGGCGCGTGCGCCCGATGCGCGGCGGAATAGAACGTCTTCATCGCGCGCATCAAACGGCATTGACGCGGCGGAAACAAGCTTTCGCACTTGCCCCCCTGCGCGCGCGGGCGAAGGATGCGCCCGGCCCTTGCGGAGACATGCCATGCCGCTCAAATCGCCCCAGCAATATGTCGAGAGCCTCGCCGACGGGCGCGTGACCTATTGGGACGGCGAGAACATCGCCGACATCACCAGACATCCCCGTTTCCGCGTGCCCATCGCCATCACCGCGAAGGATTACGACTACGGCGATCCGCAATGGGGCGGCCTGCGCCGTTACCGGACGGAGGAAGGCGGCGAGGCGCACCGCATCTTCCAGATCCCGCGCAATGAAGAGGAACTCGCCAGGCGCGTGGAGCTGCTCGGCCATACTTCCATCGGCACCGCCGTGACCAGCGTGTTCATGGCGCTGATGAGCGTGAAGGACCAGGTCGCCGCCGTGAACCCGCGCTACGGCGAGAACATCGAGGCCATCTACCGCCATTGCCGCGACAACGATCTCAGGGGCGCCGAGGTCATCACCGATCCCAAGGGCGACCGCAAGCGCCGCGCGCACGAGCAGGACGATCCGGACCTCTACGTCCGCGTGGTGGAGCGCCGCAAGGACGGCATCGTGGTGCGCGGCGCCAAGCTCCACATCACCGCCGCGTCGCTGGTGCACGAGCTGGTCGTGATGCCCACCAAGGGCATGCGCCAGGACGAGACGGACTACGCGGTGTCGTTCTCCATCCCGGTCAACACGCCCGGCGTCAGGATCATCAACCGCAGCTTCGCCGCGCCCGAGCTGAACGCCTTCGACTATCCGGCGTCGTCGCGCCATTCCATGCCGGAGGGCTTCGTGATCTTCGACGACGTGTTCGTGCCGTGGGAGCGGGTGTTCCTGGCGGGCGAGGTGCAACTCGCCTCCAAACTGGCGCAGTCGCTGGGGCTATGGGAGCGCACGGGCGGGGTGATCGCCGCCGTCGAGCAGTCGGAGCTGTTCGTGGGCCTGGCCCAGCTCGTCACCGAGATGCAGGGCAAGGAGAGCGACGCGACCGCGCAGAACTCCATCGCCGAGCTCATCACCTACGCCCAGATGCTGCGCATGGCGCTGGACTACGCCTGCCGCCACTACGAGACGACGCCGTCGGGCATGGTCCATCCCAACACGCTCGCCATCAACGCCGCGAAATACTACTACGCCGCCAACTACCACCAGACGGTGCGCTACCTGCACGATCTCTCCGGCGGGCTGGTGCTGACGCTGCCGCTGGAGAGCGACCTGCGCAATCCCGAAAGCGGCAAGTACATCCGCAAATACCTCCACACCAGGCCCAACGTGGACGTGGAGCAGCGCATGCGCGTCTACAACCTGATCCGCGACCTCACCGCCGATTCCTACGGCGGGTGGAACTTCGTCGTGGCCCTCCAGGCCGGCGGCGGTCTCTCCGCCCAGCGCTTCATGATGAACCGCACCTTCGACATCGCCGCCGCGAAGCAGAAGGCGCTGCGCGCGGCGGGCGCGATTTAGCCCTGCAGCATCGCCGCGCCCGCCACGATCGCGCCCGCGGCCGCCCAGCGCTGCGGCGTCATCTTCTCGCCGAGGAAGTGCATCGCCAGCGCGGTGCCGAACAGCACGCTGGTCTCGCGCAGCGCCGCGAGCCGGGCGGTGGCGCCGAAGCGGTAGGCGAGCATGGCCGAGCCGTAGGTCGTGATCGAAAGCGCGCCAAGCAGCAGCCCCAGCCGCCATTGCCGCCGCGCCTCGATCACCACCGCGCGGCCGCGGATGCCGGGCGCGGTGACCAGCACGCAGAAGCCGTGCGCCACGAAGAACCACAGCACATAGGTGAAGGGATCGGCGGCCGCGCGCACGCCCGAGGCGTCGATCAGCGTGTAGGCGCCGATGGTGAGGCCCGTGGCCAGCGCGAAGACGAGGCCGCGGCCGATGCTGGCGCGGTGGGAGACGCCGATGGCGATCACCCCGGCGCACACCACGGCGATGCCGAGGAACACCAGCGGCGAAGGATGCTCGCGCAGGAACAGCACCGCCCCGAGCGCCGTGAACAGCGGTCCCGTCCCCCGCGCCACGGGATAGACCGCGGAGAAATCCGCGCTCTCGTAGGAGAGCACCAGGAAGAGCTCGTAGACCGCGTGCACCAGCGCCGTGCCGCAGAGGAGCCAGATCACCGGCCCGCCCGGCAGCGGCACGAAAAACAGCGCCGGCGCCACGAAGGCGGCCGAGAACACGCCGATCAGGAGCCGCATGGCATATTTGTTCTCGGCCCGCTTCGTCAGGATGTTGACGACGGCATGGACGATGGCGGAGAGAAGGATGAGGCAGAGGGCGAGCGGCATCGCCCGACCATAACAGGGCGGCGCGCGCCATGAGCAGTTACCTGAACGAAGACCTGATCGGCGTTTCGGGCGGGCGCGCGAAGCTGGCGACGCCGGCGCTGGTCATCGATCTGGACGGGATGGAACGCAACATCGCCGCCATGGCGGCGCATGCCAGGAGACAGGGCATCGCGCTGCGGCCCCATGCCAAGACCCACAAATCGGCGGAGATCGCCAGGCTGCAGACCGGATCGGGCGCGCTCGGCGTCTGCTGCGCCAAGCTCGGCGAGGCGGAAGCCCTGGCGGCCGCCGGCGTCGAGTCGATCCTGATCACGTCCCCCATCGTCACCGAGCGCGGCATTGCCCGCCTCGTGGCGCTCAACGCGCGCATTCCCGGCCTCATGGCGGTGTGCGACAACGAAGCGGTGGCGGCGCGGCTGGCCGGCGCGGCGGCGGCGGGCGGCCGGCGATTGAAAATCGTCGTCGACATCAATCCCGGCATGAGCCGCACGGGAATCGACCCCGGCGACGGCGCCGTGGCGCTGGTCCGGCGTGTCGCCCAGTCCAACGCGCTCGAATACGTGGGCCTGCAATGCTACGCGGGCAACGTCCAGCACATGGAAACGCCCGGCGAGCGCCGCGCCAAATCGCTCGAGGCGCTGGCCGGGCTCGGCGCGCTGCGCGACCGGCTCGCGGCCATGGACCTCGCGCCCAAGATCGTCTCCGGCGGCGGCACCGGCACCTTCGACATCGATCCCGGCGCGCGCGTGCTCACCGAGCTGCAGGTCGGATCCTATGTGTTCATGGACAGGCAGTACAACGAGGTGTGGGAGAAGCCGGGCGGCCGCGCGCCGTTCGAGACGTCGCTGTTCGTGCAGACCACCGTGATCAGCGCCAACCGCGACGGGCTGGCCACCACCGATGCGGGCTTCAAGTCCTTCGCGACGGATGCGGGCAATCCCGTCATCGCGGCAGGCGCGCCGGAGGGCGCGAGCTATTTCTTCTTCGGCGACGAGCAGGGCGGCATCGTCTACGACCCGTCGAAAGGCAGGCTGGCGCCCGGCGACGTTGTCACATGCGTGGTTCCCCACTGCGATCCGACCGTGAATCTCCACGATTGCTACCATGTGGTGCGCGGCGACACGCTCCTGTTCATCTGGCCGATCGAAGCCCGCGGGAAATCGGCCTGATTCCCCGGCCGGAACGGCATGTTCCCTGAAGCCGTTGTTCATGTGCGGTTCAGCCGCCCCGCGCGAATGTTCCGCCCATGGCCGGAGGGGCCAAAGGAACAGAGGAATCGGTGACATGAAACGGTTCGGCAAATATCTGGCGAGTACGGCGCTCGTCGCCGGCACGATGCTGGGCGCCGCGGCGTTGACGGCGACCTCCGCCGACGCGCGCGTGGTGGTCGGTGTCGGCATCGGCGTGCCCGCGCCGGGCTACTACTACGGCCCGGGCTACTACCCGCCCGGCCCGTGCTACTCGTACAGCTACTACTACAACGGCTATTGCGGCTATCCGGTGTACGACGACCCGGTGTGGATCGGCGGCAGCTGGTACAACGGCCCGCACTACTATCGCTACTGGGGCGGACGTCCCTGGGTGTGGTACCGCGGCGGCTGGCATGACTTCCACGGCGGCGCCCGCTGGGGTGGCGGCCACTGGAGCGGCCACGGCTGGGGCGGCGGCGGCGGCCATTGGAGCGGCGGCGGCGGACATTGGAGTGGAGGTGGCGGACATTGGAGTGGCGGCGGCCACGGCCATCACCACTAAGCCCCCTTCGTCCGTCTCGAGTCAGATGGGTGAACGGCTTGGCGCGGCCCCGGCGATATCCTCGCCGGGGCCGGTGCTTTTTCGGGGATTTCCGGGATAAAAATGGTTCATCCGGCGTTCAGGCGCGCGTTGCGATCCTGAGGCTGGGACAGGGGTTTCACGCTCAGGAGCAAAGCGAATGAAAGCACTTTGGAAATCGACCGTGGCGGCGGCGGCGCTGGCCGGCGCGGCGACGTTCGGATCGGCGCCTGCCAATGCGCAGGTGAATTTCGGGATCTCGATCAACGTCCCCGGCGCCGTCGGCATCGACTACGACAGCGGCGGCTACTGCGACGAATGGGGCTGCCCGGACGGCTACTGGGACTACCCGGTGTTCTACGGCCCTGTCTTCTACGACGGCCGCTGGTACCAGGGCCCGGTCTACTATCGCGACTGGGGCGGGGCGCGCTGGTTCTGGGTCCATGGCGGCTGGCACCGCGACGAGTGGCGCGGTCCGCATCCGAACTGGTGGCGCAACGACTACCGCTACGGCCCCGCGCTCGGCTACACCTTCTATAGCGGCCACGGCTTCCGTCACGACCGCGACCACTATTGGCGCGGCGACGACTGGCGCCCCGGACGCGACTGGGATCATGCGTGGTGGCAGCATCACGGCCACGACAACGATCATGGCCATGATTCCGATCGCGACCGTCACGACCACGACAATGGCGGCAATGGCGACAACGGCCACGGCAACCACGGCGGCAACGGGTCGGGCGCCGGCAATGGCCAGGGCGGCAATGGCAGTGGAAGCCATGGCGGCAATGGCCACGGCGGCAATGGATCGGGCAACGGCAGTCACGGCGGCAACGGGTCCGGCAGCGGAAACGGCCAGAGCGGCAATGGCAATGGCGGAAACGGGAATGGCGGCGACAACGGCCACCATCACGGCGACCACGACAACGGCCACGACAACGGCCACTGACCGGCCACCTCTCGCGCCTGCGAAACCCCGGCGAGCGATCGCCGGGGTTTTTGCGCGATCGCGGCACGGGCGCGGACCTTGAACGGCCCCGCGCGCCCGCTAGTCTGCCGCCATGCGCACGCCCAACGATCTGTCCGCCTTCTGGCTGCCCTTCACGGCCAATCGCGCGTTCAAGGCGAACCCGCGCGTGCTGGCGCGGGCGGAGGGGATGTATTTCTACGACGACACGGGCCGGGCGCTGCTCGATTGCTGCGCCGGGCTGTGGTGTGTCAACGCCGGCCACGGGCGCAAGACCATCGCCGCCGCCATCGCCAGGGCCGCGCGCGAGCTCGACTACGCGCCCACGTTCCAGTTCGCGCATCCGGCGGCCTTCGCGCTGGCGCAACGCATCGCGTCCATGGCGCCGGACGGGATGGACCACGTCTTCTTCGTCAATTCCGGATCGGAGGCCTGCGACACCGCGCTCAAGATCGCGCGCGCCTGGTTCCAGAAGGTGGGACAGGGCGGGCGCTTCCGCCTGATCGGGCGCGACAGGGGCTATCACGGCAGCAGCTTCGCCGGCATCTCCGTGGGCGGCCTTGCCAACAACCGCAAGCCCTTCGGCCCGCTTCTTTCGGGTACGGACGATCACCTGCCGCTGCCCTATGCCGAGGCGATGCGCTTCACCAGGGGCGAGCCGGAAGGCGGCGCGTCCTATGCCGACGCGCTGGAAGACCTCGTCGCGCTGCACGGCGCGGAGACCATCGCCGCGGTGATCGTGGAGCCCTTCGCGGGCTCGGCCGGGGTGTTCGCGCCGCCGAAGCAATATCTCCAGCGCCTGCGCGCGCTCTGCGACCGGCACGGCATCCTGCTCGTCTTCGACGAAGTCATCACCGGGTTCGGCCGCCTGGGCCACGCGTTCGCGGCGCAGCGTTACGGCGTCACGCCCGACATCGTCACCTTCGCCAAGGGCGTGACCAACGGCGCGGTGCCGATGGGCGGCGCCATCGTGTCGAACCGGATCCACGACGCCTTCATGACCGGGCCGGAACACCAGATCGAGCTCTTCCACGGCCACACCTGCTCCGCGCACCCGCTCGCCTGCGCCGCCGCGGAGGCGACGCTCGACCTCTACCGCGACGAAGGCCTGTTCGCGCGCGCGGCCAGGCTCGAGCCCGTGCTGGAAGCGGCCGTGCACGCGCTCAAGGGCGCGCCGTTCGTGCGCGACGTCCGCAACGTGGGCTTGGCCGCGGGGATCGAGCTCGAGCCTGACGGCCGGTCGCCCGGCCGCCGCGGGCTGGACGCGATTCGGTTGGCCTTCGCGGAGGAGAACCTCGTCATCCGCGTGGGCGGCGACACCATCGCCCTGTCGCCGCCCCTGATCGCGACGGAAGACGAAATCGGACGTATGGTGGAGGGGGTGCGGCGCGTTCTTGCGCGGCTTGCGTGAGGGGGAGTTCCATGGTTGCGCTGAAACGGCTTTTGATCGTCATTTTAGTGCTTTTGGTTCCCGCCGTCATCACGGGTTTGTTGGACTATCTGGCCGTGGCTTTGCTCCACGCCACAAATCGGGTAATCGACCCCGACACTTTCCACTGGGTCTCGGCGGCCGCCTACGTGCTCATCCTGCTCGTGGCGATCGGGGATGCGAGGGAACGGTGGTAACGTCCGGAAGGAATTTCACATGCGCATCGGCGTCCCCAGGGAAATCAAGAACCACGAATACCGCGTCGGCATGACGCCCGCCGCCGTGCGCGAGCTCACCGCGCGCGGCCACGAAGTGTTCGTGGAGGCCAACGCGGGCGAGGGCATCGGCCTGCACGATGCGATGTATGTCCGCGCCGGCGCCAGGATGCTGCCCAATGCCGACGAGGTCTTCGCCACCGCCGACATGATCGTGAAGGTGAAGGAGCCACAGGCCGTCGAGATCAAGCGCCTGCGCAGGGGCCAGACGCTGTTCACCTACCTTCACCTCGCGCCCGATCCGGAGCAGACCAGGGGCCTGATCGAAAGCGGCGCGGTCTGCATCGCCTACGAGACGGTGACGGACGCGCGCGGCGGCCTGCCGCTGCTGGCGCCGATGAGCGAGGTGGCGGGCCGCATGTCCATCCAGGCCGGCGCGCATTCGCTGGAGATCGCGCAGGGCGGTCGCGGCATGCTGCTCGGCGGCGTGCCCGGCGTGCCTGCCGCCAAGGTCGTGGTGCTGGGCGGCGGCGTGGTCGGCAGCAACGCCGCGCGCATGGCCATGGGGATGGAGGCGCATGTCATCATCCTCGACGTCTCGCTCAACCGCCTCAAGGAGCTGGACGAGCAGTTCGGCTCGCGCATGCACACGCTCTATTCGACCATCGACGCCATCGAGGAGCAGGTGCTGGCCGCCGACCTCGTCATCGGCGGCGTGCTGCTGCCTGGCGCCGCCGCGCCCAAGCTCATCACCCGCAAGATGGTGAGCCAGATGAAGAAGGGCTCGGTGATCGTGGACGTCGCCATCGACCAGGGCGGCTGCGCGGAAACCAGCCACGCCACCACCCACGCCAACCCGACCTACATGGTGGACGGCGTGGTGCATTATGCCGTGGCCAACATGCCGGGCGCCGTGGCCCGCACCTCCACCTTCGCCCTCAACAACGCCACGCTGCCGTTCACCATCGCCCTGGCCGAGCAGGGCCCCGACGCCGCGATGAAGAAGAACCGGCACCTGCGCGACGGCCTCAACGTCTACAAGGGCACGCTGACTTATGCGGCGGTTGCCGAAGCCCAGAAGCTGCCCTTCGAGAGCGCGGAGAAGGTGCTGGGAGTGTAGCTTTTCCGCCGCGCTTTTCGGGGCCAACGAGGCGCGGACTGCGCGTCTCGCGGCCTTGATGGTTGTCAGCGCCTGAAAATCCATTACCCTGATCCGCGCTGCCATGGCGGGGGTTTCGGGGATGCGGCTTTATTCCCGGGCGGTATTCGAAGATTCGGCGCAGGGCGCTGCGCCGCGGAGCAATGCTGCGCACGCGGCCCATATCGATGCGTCCTTCACGATCGAATTCGCGCCCCTGTTCGATCATGGGAGCCATCCCGCGGGCGGCACTTCCGGGGACGATGTGCTGGTCGGCACCGAGGGCGATGACAACCTCTCCGGCCTCGGCGGCAACGACACGCTGTCGGGCCTCGACGGCAACGACATCCTCGACGGCGGCACGGGCGACGACACGCTGGACGGCGGCAACGGCAACGACACGCTGACGGGCGACGCCGGCAACGACAATCTGAGCGGCGGCCAGGGTGTCGATCACCTCGACGGCGGCGACGGCAACGATACGATCCAGGATCTGATGGGCGCCGACGACGGCGGCGTCATCCTGGGCGGCGCGGGCGACGACCTGATCGTCCTCCAGGCCTCCGGCGCGACCTCCGGCAACAACCGCGTCGATGGCGGCGACGGCAACGACACGCTGGAGCTCCAGAACGCCCAAGCCTTCGACTTCGCCAATGTCACCAACGTCGAGAACGTGATCTCCGAAGCCGTCGGCAATCCGCACTTCACGTTTTACGACAGCAATCTCGCCGCCGGGCAGGTGATGACCGTCACCATGCCGGGCGACGAGCTGTTCGGCTCCTCCGGCGCGGTGATCGACGCCAGTGCCGTGACGAACTGGGCCATCCACGTCCAGACTTCGCAGATCGACCCCCAGGGCGATGCGGGAACCGAGGCCTTGCTGGCCGACACCGTCACGGGCACGGCCGGCGACGACGTCATCCAGACTTACTACGGCGACGACACGATCCGGGGCGGGCCTGGCAACGACACCATCGACGGCGGCCAGGGCTTCGACACCGCGGTCTTCTCCGGCAACTATGCCGATTACACCATCACCACCGACGACGTGCACGGCACCATGACCGTCTCCGGGCCAGACGGAACCGACACGCTGATCGGCATCAACGCGCTCGAGTTCGACGACCAGACGGTGCTGGTGGACGTTCCCGGGGTGACACTCTCGGGCAGCGACGGCGTCAACGACAGCATCACTGGCGGCGAGGGCGACGACACGCTCTCCGGCCTCGGCGGCGACGACACGCTGAACGGCCAGGACGGCAACGACACGCTCGACGGGGGCGACGGCAACGACACCCTCGCTGGCGGCAACGGCAACGACACGCTGACGGGCGATGCCGGCAACGACAACCTCAGCGGCGGGCAGGGCGTCGATCGTCTCGACGGCGGCGACGGCAACGACACGATTCAGGACCTGATGGGCCCGGACGACGGCGGCACCATCTCGGGCGGCGCGGGCGACGATCTCATCGTCCTTCAGTCGTCGGGCTTCACCGGCGGAAGCAATGCCGTCGATGGCGGAGACGGCAACGACACGCTGGAGCTCCAGAACGCTCAGTCCTTCGACTTCGCAAACGTCACCAATGTCGAAAACGTGATTTCGGAAGCGGTCGGCAATCCGCATCTGACCTTCTACGACTCCAACCTCGCCGCCGGGCAGGTGATGACCGTCACCATGCCGGGCGACGAGCTCTTCGGCGTCAGCGGCGCGGCGATCGATGCGAGCGCCGTGACGAACTGGTCGATCCACGTGCAGACCTCGCAGATCGATCCCCAGGGCGATGCCGGGACCGAGGCGCTGCTGGCCGACACCGTGACCGGCACCGCGGGCAACGACGTCATTCAGACGTATTTTGGCGACGACACCATCCGCGGCGGCCTGGGCGACGACACCATCGACGGCGGCTCCGGCTACGACACGGCCGTTTTCTCCGGCAACTATGCCGACTACACCATCACGGCCGACGACGTTCATGGCTATCTGATCGTGTCGGGCCCCGACGGCACCGACACGCTGATCGGCATCAACGCGCTCAGGTTCGACGACCAGACCGTGCAGGTCGCGGTCCCCGGCATCGCGTTCACCGGCTCCGACGGCGTCAACGACAGCTTCACGGGCGGGGAGGGCGACGACACCGCCTCCGGTCTCGGCGGCGACGACACGCTGAACGGCCAGGACGGCAACGACTCCCTCGACGGCGGCGACGGCAACGACACGCTGGTGGGCGGGGACGGCAACGACACGCTGACGGGCGACGCCGGCAACGACAACCTCAGCGGCGGTCTGGGCGTCGACCGCCTCGACGGCGGCGACGGCAACGATACGATCCAGGATCTGATGAGCGCCGACGACGGCGGCGTCATCCTGGGCGGCGCGGGCGACGACCTGATCGTCCTCCAGGCCTCCGGCGCGACCTCCGGCAACAACCGCGTCGACGGCGGCGACGGCAACGACACGCTGGAGCTCCAGAACGCCCAAGCCTTCGACTTCGCCAATGTCACCAACGTCGAGAACGTGATCTCCGAAGCCGTCGGCAATCCG
>Ga0335083_10000125_pt1 | contig 133422 bp, 134 predicted proteins | sample Lox_Sample_42_FD_206716 | JGI IMG/M metagenome (GOLD analysis project Ga0335083, IMG submission 206716) | Soil microbial communities from Loxahatchee National Wildlife Refuge, Florida, United States - Lox_Sample_4.2 | ecosystem: Environmental > Terrestrial > Soil > Wetlands | place: USA... | reverse complement strand
TACGCGAGGACAACTATCAAAAGCACCCAGCGCGCGCCGCGCACGGCGCGGCGCGCTCCCGATGCAATGCCACTCGACCCCAGAGCGGACATATGCGGGCCAGTATCACACGCGTTATTCTTAAAATGCGCTGCATGCCCTCTTTTTCAGGAAGGCATCCAACAAAACAACTTAGAAAAGTATTTTCCCGAACAAATCCAGAGCCGGATTTGATTTCTATTTTACTGCGCCACGACCTGGAGTGTTCACTGTCCGTTCGCTTCTGCTTGGATCTGCTGCGCGAGAGACGCTTGACCTTGGCTTTGGGCATTCTGGATCGCAGCGTTGTATTCAGCGCTCGCGTCAGCCGAGCGGCCGAGTGTTCGGTAGTAACGCGCGAGCAGTACTTGAAGGTTCACGGCTTTTGGGTTGGCCGTAATCCCCTGCTTCAAGATATCTTCCGCTGAGGTCGCTGTCGGCTTGTAGGAAGTCGTCGTGTAGAGCGTGAAGAGATCTACGTAAATGCTTGTGTCCTGCGGCGCGTACTTGAGCGCAAGCAAATAGTTGGCTTCGGCTTTCGGATAGTCCCTGACGTAGTTCAGGTACAGATCGCCAAGATTGTAATAGCCACTCGATTTATTGGGGTACAAAGCAATAACGTAATTCCAGGCCGCGGCCGCGCCGGCGTAGTCCCCGGTTTCCTCGCGAAGCGTTCCGAGTTCGATCCACGCCGGAGCATCCGTGACGTCGGCGTTAAGAGCCGCGATGATGGTCGCGTCGCGCGATTGGATGCTCAAGCACTGCTCTTGCGACATGGTCGAGGGGCATGCTATCGCACCGTTGTATGACGGGGCCTTCGCAGGGGCGGGATTCGAAATGGGGACCTGCGTTATCGTGTAGCCCAGATTTGAGACCGTTGTCGAGGTGGATGATGTAGTGGTTGACGTCGCCGAGGATTGCGCCGGATTGCCGGAGTTGCTGTTGCCACGCAAAGAGAGGTATGCAACAAGCGCGACGAGAGCGATAACGACGAGTCCGCCGATAATGTATGGGCTGCGTGTTTCAGAATTCATTGGACAAGAATACCGCGTCGCAAGACAAACGCAAAACCCCCTCCTTTCGGAGGGGGTTCGCGTTCGCGTTGTCGCCGCGAATCGGAAGCTAGGCTTCGATTACTGCGTGCGGTTCTGGTTCAAGCCCGAGGACGGGTAGAGACCATAGCCGTTCGAGTAGTCGTTCGCGCCAACTGCCGTAACCGTGCCAGTCGCGTTCGGAGACCAGATGAATTTGCCCGCGACGTCAAGCGCTGTACCCGTGCCCACCATCGGCGAGCTGAGTTGGGCGCTTTCGCCCACGAGCTTCGTGTTGACGTTGTAGTTCGAGCCAGTGCCCGATACCGTACCAGTCAATTCGAAGCAGATCGTCTGGCCCGCACCGACTTGGATCGGAGTGGACGGAGTCGTCGTCGAGTAGCCACCGATGGCAGGACCTGTGCCCGCTACAACGAAGCCACCGCTCGTGGTGCCCGGAGCCGGGCTACCAGTGCAGGAGCTGCTGTAGGCGTACAAGTTGACGTTGGTGACCGTGACGTTGGTGCTCGTTGCGAGCTGGAAGACCAGCTGCTGCACGCCGAGGGAACCTGCGGAGTCAGCCGTCACGTTGAGGTCCATGAGTCGGCCGTCCGAGATACCACTCGTCGGCAATGTGCCGAGAGCGACCTTCGGGAAGGTGGCGAAGTCGCCAACTCCCGAGACGCCCGTCGTTGCACCCACTTTCTGCGGCAGACCAGAGGCCTGTCCGACAGCTTCGGCGCCGGACGGATCGACCTTGATGAGGTCGCCTTCCACGCCGGCCTGGCTGGTACCGATGTCGTTCAAGTTGGCCTTGACCGTTATGTCGGTGTCAGTGTCCGCCGGAAGCGTTATCTGCGTCGAGAGCGTCGACGTGGCGTAGCCGCTAGTCCAGGTGTTGGTCGAACCGATCAGCTGGTTAGCGCTGTTGTAGAACATCAGCGAGCTGATGTCTGCAGCGTTACCCGACGTCAGGTGCACGCCGATCTTCTGAAGCGTCATCGCTTCAGCTGTCGGGCGGAACTTGATGACGCCGAGCGTCACGCCTTGAGTACCACCCGATGCGAGTGCGTACGAAGGAGAGACAGCCGTGTCGACGGAGACCGTGAGGCCGCCGCTTGTGACCGACATCGTGCCGCTGTTGGACGTCGCCGCCGTATTGATCGACGTCGAGTTGCCAGAGGTCTGGCCCGAGATGGTCATCGAGTCGTTGTTGGTGCTCCACGTGAAGCTGCCAGTCGTGAGACCAGAAGCGACGTTGCACTTCAGCGAGTCGGTTACCGATGTTCCCTTCGGGATCACCTGTTGATTGTTGAAGGTGAAGAGGTCGGGGAGCGTCGTTGTCGACGGCGAGTTGACGATGTTGGTGCCGTAGTTGAGCGCGTTACCGTTGCTGTCATAAAGCTGACAACCGGTGAGGGCACTCGCTGCGGGCGCGCCCGTCGTTACGAGACGGAGCGGGATCGAGTTGATGCGCACATCCTCACCCGAGGCCGAAGCATCGAGCTGGACGTTCGCGAACAAGATACTCTGACCGCCTGAAACGATGGTCTGCGAAGCCGGTGTTGCCGCCATCGAGACCGAGAGCGTGAGGCCTTGGACCGTCATCGTGTTCATCGCAATCTGGCTCGAGAAGCCCGAGAGCGAGACCGTGTTGCCGGTCGATTGGCCAGTGACGTTGGTCCAGTCCGAAGACGGAGTCGTCTTGAGCTGGAAGGTGTCACCGTTCTTAGCGCCCGTCGCGACAGTACCCTTGAGGGTGTAAGTCGCGGAGCCGACCGGGAAGGTTACGCTGTCCGTGAAGGTCAGCAAGCCGTCAGTGGCTGCCGATGATTCATCGACAGGACCAGCGACAACCGCACCGTTCTGATCAACGATGCTAACGTTCTGCAAGTAACCCGTGCCGGTCGCCGAAGTGGACGATGCGACATGGATGACTAGTTTCTGGACCGTGACCGGTTCGCCCGAGAAGTTCGTGACGAAGCCGCCCAACGGCTGGTTCGGAACGTTTACGGGGATGTTCTGCGCTTGTACCGAAGTCGCGTTCTGGATCGTCGTGCCCGTACCACCTTGAATGGTGATCGTGGAGCCCTGGAACCAGGGTTGACTGTTGGTGTACAGAGAGCCGTGCGTTGCGCTTGAGTTCACGTTGCAGCCTGAACCGCAAGTTTCGTTGCCGCTCGTCGGAATGATGCCGTAGCCATAGAGCTGGCCGACGAGGAATACGTCGGTCGCCTTGTCTACGTCGAATTCCGCCACGCGACCCGAAGAGTTCGTGCCTGTGATGTCGCCTTGGACGTACGCATCAGCCGAGGAGCCCTTGGTGATAAGGACGCCGCCGGGGATGCTCGCCGAGACGTAACGACCGTCAGCCGACCAAACAGCCGGGTAAGACGTGCCGTTAACAACGATAGCGAGGTTCGAGAGGTCGCTCGCCGACGCGCTGCCGTTCATGCGGAAGCGGATCGAGAAGAGCTTGACGTCCTCAGCCGAACCCGCCGTGAGGCGGACAGCCGAGAATTTGACTCCCGTGTCGCCGAGGTTCTTTTGCTGTGCGCCCGCCGGATCGTAGGACGACGTTCCCGCCGTTACCTTGCCGATCACGAGCGATGCGTTGATCGTCTGTTGCGCACCCGAGATCGGGAGCGTGCCAGAGACCGGAACCGTGGTGTTAACACCGACGACCGACATCGAAGCGACCTGACCAGCGTACGCAGCTTCGCCGCCTGTACCCTGCATGTTAGCCGCGACCGTGTAGGTCATCGACTGACCAGGATTGAGCGTGAAGGTGTCGCCGACAGTCGCCTGGTGGTTCGAATTGAACGTGTGCGAGATGCCGACTTGGATGCCGTTGGAGTCGATCAGTTCGACGCCTGCGAAGGCCGCGTCGGCCGCGAGGCCGGTGCGCTGCACCGTAACACCAGTGATCGTCACTGCTGCCGAAGTGTTGTTCGTCAGCGTGAAGGTGGTGAACGGAACGCGCGAGGCGTTCTCAGGAGCCAAGGAGTTGGCCGGCTGCGCGCCTGCCGTGACCGAGATGCCCGGTCCCGACGGGATCGTGCCTGTGCCAGTTCCTGTGCCGGTGCCCTGCGACGCGCAAATGCTGTTCGCTTTCGCGCGCGAGATGGGGCCCCAGTAGCCCGCCGCCGGCGATACGCCGTTGGCTGCCTGCCACTTCGCGACTGCGGCTTTCGTGAGAGCGCCGAAGTACGAAGTTTCATTGCCCGGGGAACCCGCGCCGGATGCCGCGACCGTGAAGCCGTGACCGTTGAGGAATTCCTGGACCCACATCACCTCACCGCCGGTTTTGCCTTGCGACTCATCCTGCGTGAAGGTGAAGCACGCGCCGCTGCCGGAGGAAACGGTGCCCGTTCCCTGAAGCGACGCGATTTGTGCGAGCAATGCCTGGACTTGTGCTTGGAGATCCGAGAGCGTGTCCGCTTTCGCCGGTTTGGCGATCGCGAACGTGAACCCGAGGACCAAAGCCGCTGCCAAGAGCACTGCCGCAACATTCTTTGTTGCTAATGCTTTACTCATAGTTTTAGTTTGACCTTTCATCCCGAATAAATTCGGGATCGCGCAAACGCTCGTTCGACGCGAGCATGTGCGCTTATTGTTTGTCTTCTAAACAACTGCTAAATGAAGACAACTAATAATGCATATTGCCAACACGCGTGTTTTCGTTCTGGCAATATTTTGCTAACTCGTCCGCCGGCTGGCGGGCGAGAGTAGCAGCGAAATAGAAGTGGATCGTCTGTCATTACATCCGTGAAGGGAGGAGCAGAATATTCTGTAAGGATGCCCCTTCATAAACATGAAGGAGCCTGCCGCGTACTACGCGGCGATTTCGTGCCCTATTCAAATGTCAACGAACTACGCAGTGCGCACGCCGCTACCTGCGTAACGCATACAGTATATATGCGTTATAAGGTTTTTCGCGACGAGCGGGACTCCGTTTTGTGGATAACTTGTGAAGACGGTTTGGCGCTGTTTTCCAGCGTTTCCGCCAATATTCACAAGTCGCGCAAGGATACTCTCCCACCCCACAGGAGTCAATGTATATGACGCGCGGCCCTGGGGAAACTTTCAAAGAATTTCATGCTTCTTTAACGAGACGTGTGAAAAGTCCAAAAGCCGACACGAAACAACAATAAAGCTTACTATGCAAGTGAATACCTGCTCCAGCGCTTAAAACCATCCTTTTTCACCCGCCCAACACTCACCAAGAGCGCAAGTTCGCGCTGTATCATCTTTTCGCTGTAATCGGGCAGCCGGGACGCGATTTCCTTGATGCCGAGCCCGCCTCCTGCCTGCAAAATGGCCAAAATGCCCTGAGATCTGGCAGCGCTTGAGATCTTCGCGGAAGGCCCGCTTTGCCCAGGTGTAACGGACAGATTGTCCTTTACATCCTTTCTGTCCTTTATGTCCTTTAGAAATTGCCTGCTCCCTAACGGACTTGTATCGCCCACGATATTCTCACGTGTCAAGGAAATTCCCTCTGACAACGATGATCTTTGAGCGGAGGTCATGTATGCACCGAGTTCATCGAGTGCACCAATTATTATTTCTGCATTTTGGAACGAAAGGAAGCCTGCCGCAGTCAGTAAGCGAACAAGCGATATGAGGCGGCGTATGGACGCTTCGAACGCAAGGATGGTCTCGGACTCCGCCGCGCGCATCTCATCACGGAGCTGCAGTATCTTACCGAACAGGGAAATAGTTTCCATCCTGACCTGCGAGCGCAACGGCTCGCTTTCCGGAATATGCCTTGTGAGGAGGTAGAGTGCCGCGCCTATGCGCTCCGCTCGACGATAGAGACGCTCCGCAGCGCGATTCCTGCCGAAGGGATCGGTCCGGACGTTCTGCGCGTCGACAAATCTTGAGAAATCATCACCTTTTGAGCTGTCTTTTATGTCGTCCATTTGCTGTTCGATAGAAGTCCTTTATATCTAAAGGACGTCCGTGAGAACGCCTTTCAGTATATAAAGGACATGTCGGATATACAAGCTCTTCCTTGAGGGTTCCGCGGAGCAACGTCCAGCGCAGAAGCCGTTACAACCAATATCTAGGACGCTAGTTCGGCCAAAATATCGCCGCTTCGCGTGATACTATACGCGCATGAAAACAAAAAAACGCTCCAAAAACGGAAATGGAAAGAGGGGCGCGAACAGCGAAGTAAAGGTGGTCGAACGGAGTGTCAGCTCGGAAGCGCTCCGAGGCGTTGCGGCCATCCTTTTTCTCGCCATAGCCGGTTTTCTCATCCTCGCTGAGATCGGCGGGGGTGGTTCCGTAGGCGTGACCCTCTTCGGATGGCTTTCGTGGCTCCTTGGCATTGGCTACCTGCTCCTCCCCCTCTCGCTCGTCCTTCTCTCGGTGCTGGTCCTACGTTCGTTCGAGGGTCGCTTCGGGTGGGTGCATATCATGGGCCTTGCCGTCTTCCTCCTTTCCGCCCTCGGGCTCGTGAACCTCGCGTTCCCGGGCAAGGGCGGCGTATTGGGGGCAAGCGTCTCACAGCCCCTCACAGGAGCCATCGCAACGCCGGCAACGGTCATCTTCTTGATGGCGTTCATGGTAGCGGCGCTCATCATCGCTTTCGACGCGAATCTACCGGCGCTTTTTTCGAATATACGGAATTGGTTCCGCTCCTCGCCCGAGGATGAGTTCGATACCGGCCTTGAGGACGTGCCGGTGACCGGCATACACCAAGAGGAGATCGCCGAGAACGAAGAGCTCCCGATCGAAGAGGGGTCGGAAGAGAGAGGGTCTCCGGAGCGAACACCCGCGGTGAGCACGTTTGCTGAAAAGTCGGAAGCGAGTGATGCGGGCTTCCCTATCATTGCCGCGACGGGTTCCGCGTATGAACCGCCTCCGGTCGCGCTCCTTTCCAAAAACAAAGGCAAACCGGAAGTGGGTGACGTGAAAGCGAACATGAACATCATCAAGCGCACGCTCCAGAATTTCGGCATCCAGGTCGAGATGGACGAGGCATCCATCGGCCCCACCGTGACGCGTTACGCCATGAAGCCCGCGGAGGGCGTGCGACTTTCGAAAATAGTCGCGCTCCAGTCCAACCTCGAGCTTGCGCTCGCTGCCGCGCCAGTGCGCATCGAGGCGCCGATACCTGGAAAGTCGTTGGTCGGGATCGAAGTTCCGAACATATCGCGCACGACACTCGGCCTCGCCCCCCTCGTTTCGGATGAGCAGTACACCGGGTCCGACAAGCCACTTCTGGTAGCACTTGGTCGCTCCATCACCGGGCAAGCACATTTTGCCGACCTCGCCCGCATGCCGCATCTTCTCGTCGCCGGAGCGACCGGTGCGGGCAAATCGGTCGCCATCCACGATTTCATCGTTTCCCTCCTCTACCGCTGCGGTCCCGAGCGTCTGCGGTTCATCATGGTCGACCCCAAACGGGTCGAGTTGACGGTCTACAATTCGATCCCTCACCTACTGACTCCCGTCATTACCGATGCAAAAAAGGCCATCCTTGCGATAAAGTGGCTCGCGAAGGAAATGGAAAGACGCTACAACATCCTGGAAACTGAACGCGTGCGCGACATCGGCTCCTATCATCAGAACATCGTCACCCCGGCGCTCGAAAAGGGCGTAAAAGAAGGCGAAACGCCACCGGAAGCGATGCCCTACATCGTGGTCGTCATCGACGAGTTGGCCGATATCATGTCGGCCTACCCGCGCGAGCTCGAAGCTGGCATCGTGCGCTTGGCGCAGATGAGCCGCGCGGTCGGTATCCACCTTATTCTCTCGACGCAGCGCCCGAGCGTGAAGGTCATCACCGGACTCATCAAGGCCAACATTCCCGCGCGGGTAGCGCTGCAGGTCGCCTCTCAGATAGACTCCCGAACGATACTGGACACGGGCGGGGCGGAAAAATTGCTCGGTGCGGGCGACATGCTCTTCCTTTCGGGTGAAATGTCCAAACCGCGACGTATCCAGGCCCCGTATCTCTCCGAAAGCGAAGTGAAGAAGGTCGTGGCATGGATAGCGAAGAATGCCGAGGGCACGCTCCCGAGCGAGATAGACTTCACGGACTCCGGAAAGATCGGCGGCGGATTGGATACCGTATTCTCCTCAATGGCCGATGAAGAAGAGGAAGATGAATTGTATGGAGAAGCTAAGAAAACGGTCATCGAGGCGGGCAAGGCCTCGACCTCGTATTTGCAACGCAAGCTCGGTGTCGGCTACGCGCGCGCGGCGAAACTGATAGACATGCTCGAAGAGCGCGGAGTCGTGGGACCTGCCGACGGGGCAAAGCCGCGCGACGTCGTCGGAGCGGGCAATGCGGACGAATTGGTGAAAGCCGCTGAAGAACCGGAAGAGGAAAATTTGTAGCCCATGCTTCCCTACCGCGACAGCGTCCTTACGAAGATCGCCCTCGTCCTTTTCTTCCTCATCATCATCGGCTACGCGTATTTCGAGGCGCGGGGCATCCTTTTTGGACCATCGATCCAGGTTTCGCAGACCATCGAAGAGGTCTCGAACCCGTACATTGAACTCACGGGCACGACGACGCACATAGCCGAGCTCGACATGAACGGACAAGCCGTGCCCGTCACCGAAGCGGGGGTTTTTGACATTCCCTACGCGCTTTCGCCCGGGTACAACCGAATCGTCCTGGACGCGAAGGACAAATACGGCAAATCCACCGAAAAAATAATCCAAATAGTCTATACGCCTGCCTCGACCACCCCCGCCCAAACGGCCGCAACCTCGACTCCGGCAGCCTCATCCACACCAACGACGCCCTGATGTATACTGCCCTCTGACCCCAATAGCAGGTAATTCATTAATCACTATGGCACTCGGAACAAAGAAAAAAGAGAAGGCTCCGCCGAAGGAAGTCGGCACTGGGTCGGACAAAGATATCGAACGCGCGCTCGCGCAGATAAAAACGAAGTTCGGCGACGAATCCATCATGATGCTTGGCGCTTCGCCCAAGGTGGACGTCAACGCCATCCCCACGGGCTCTATCGGCGTCGATTGGGCACTCGGCATCGGTGGACTCCCGCGTGGCCGCATCATCGAAGTGTTCGGTCCGGAAAGTTCCGGCAAAACGACGCTCTCGCTCCATGTCATCGCCGAAGCGCAGAAAAAAGGCGGCATCTGTGCATTCATCGACGCCGAACACGCGCTCGACCCCGAATACGCCAAAAAGCTCGGCGTGAAGATCCAGGACCTTCTCGTATCGCAACCGGACACCGGCGAGCAGGCGCTCGAAATAGTTGAATCGCTCGTGCGCTCCGGCAAAATAGACGTCATCGTCGTCGACTCCGTCGCCGCGCTCACGCCCAAAGACGAGATCGAGGGCGACATGGGCCAATCGCACGTCGGCAAGCAGGCGCGCCTCATGTCGCAGGCGCTTCGCAAACTCACTGCCATCGTATCGAAAACGAAAACCGTCATCATTTTCATCAACCAGATCCGCATGCAGATAGGGGTCATGTTCGGCAATCCAGAAACGACCCCGGGCGGCAAGGCGCTGAAATTCTACACATCGGTGCGCATCGACATTCGCCGCATCGCGCAGATAAAGAAAGGCGACGAAGTGATGGGCGGCCGCCACCGCGTGAAGATAGTCAAAAACAAGGTCGCAGCTCCCTTTCGCCAAAGCGAATTCGACATGCTTTACGGAGAAGGCATTTCCAAAGAGGGCGAAGCGCTCGCGCTCGGCGAGAAGCTCGGCCTCGTCCAAAAATCGTCCGGCGGAGCCTACAGCATGGGCGAAACCAAAATGGGCCGCGGCTATGATGCGGCTCGCACGTATCTCAAAGAGAATAAGCCAGTACTCACCCAGTTATTGAAAGACATCCGCAAAGGTCTTCAGGAAGGCGGCGGGGTTGTTGGAAAATCGAGTGGCGAGGAGGAGTAGCGAATCTTCCGGCCGTATGGTACGAATCTCCTAGCCGCAATTCTGCGGGAAAGGGTGACACATGTCAGCAACAGCTCTTGCCGAAAAATTGGCACGTCCGACGCTTCGCTGTATCGAGTGCGGTAATGTCCAAGATCTCTATCGGGAACGCAAGTTCCGTTGCGTGTGCGGCGGCCTCTTCGAGGTCGTGCACAACCACGAAAATCTCTCACTGCTCCGGCAATTTCTGGAATCGCAGTTCCAGCGCCGCGCGGCGGGATTTATTGAAAGTCCTCCAGGTCGCTCCGGCGTATGGCGTTTCTACGAACTCATCATGCCCGAAATGCGGTCAGACGAGATGATCACGCTCGGCGAAGGTATTGTGCCAATCGTTCGCGCTGGACCGCACATCAGTCGGTGGGTGGGCGGCGATCTGGATCTCTGGCTCATTCTCGAAGGTCAGGGTCCGACCGGTTCATTCAAGGATTTCGGCGGCGCCGTGATGATGAGCGTGGCGAAGAAAGCGGGTGTATCGGCCGTCGCATGCGCATCTACCGGCGATACCTCTGCCATGACAGCCGCATACTCCGCTGTGGCAAACTTTCCCTGTGTAGTTCTTCTGCCACAGGGAAAGTACACGGCCGTGCAGCTGACACAGGCAGTCGCCTATGGTGCGCGGGTCATCGATATCCCCGGCACCTTCGACGATTGCATGCGCGTGATGAGTGACCTCGTCGAGCATCACGGGGTTTATCCGGCGAACAGTCTGAATCCTTCACGCATCGAAGGACACCAGGCGACCGTATTTCTCATCGCGCAGGCGTTCAACTGGATACTACCGGAATGGTTCGCGGTTCCTGTCGGTAACGGCAGCAACTCATCCTCTATCGGCAAGGGCATGCGACTGCTCCTTGAGCACGGCTTCGTGCAAAAAGGCGCCCGCATCCTCGGCTGTCAGAGTGAGGCCGCAAACCCACTGGCAGCGTCATGGCAAAAGATCCGTGACATACCGAACGAGCAAAAGCTCTCCTGTTGGCGTAACGTCTACAGGCGGCGTATCGATCTCGGCGAAACGGTCGCCACGGCGGCACGCATCGGCGACCCAGTCTCGCGCGAGAAAGTCATGCGGGAAATCGTTGCGTCGAACGGGGCCGTTACGCAAGCGGACGAAGGAAGCATCGTCCATGCGACCCAGCTCTCGGCTCGAGACGGCATCATGGTCTGTCCGCAAACTGGCATCGCACTTGCGGGACTCCGCGAGGCGGTTGCCCGCAATGTGGTAAAGAAGGGCGAACGAGTGGTTGTCGTGTCAACGGCTACCGGGCTGAAATTCCCTGAAGCCTATGGCGTGAATGCAAATGCCATCGAAAAGGCGGCTGATGTAAGCACGAAAACCGTCGCGAAAATGCTCGGTCTCTGATCTTTCGGTATGAACAAAAATCGGGCGCGGCAGTGAAGCTGCGCCCGAGTTTTTTATTGGACAAGAGAATTTTTTTGAATACAATACCGCGATGGCAATGATCTCATACAATGAAGTGAAGCCGGGCGTCGCGGTCCTCATCGAGGGCGAGCCGTACGTCTGCACGTGGAACAACATAATGAAAAAACAGCAGCGCCGTCCGGTCAACCAGACGAAGATGCGCCATATCATCAAGGGCAACTCCATCGAATATTCCTTCCAGCAGTCCGACAAGGTGGAAGAGGCCGAGATCGAATCGCGTCCTGCGGTCTTTATCTACGAAAGGAATGGTGAATGGTTCTTCCACGATGCCAAAAACAAGTCCAACCGCTTCTCGGTGACGGACGAACAAATGGGCGAATCGGGCAAGTTCCTCAAATCCAATACGGAGGTCGAAACTCTCTGGTTCCAGGGCAAGCTTTTCCGCGTGAAGCTTCCCATCAAGGTAGAACTCAAGGTGACCGAGGCGCCGCCGGACGTGCGCGGCAACACCGCGCAAGGCGGCTCAAAGGTAGTGGAACTCGAAACAGGGGCCTCGCTCGACGTCCCCATGTTCGTGAAGTTGGGCGATGTCATCCGCATCAATACTGAAACAGGCGAATACGTCGAACGAGTCTAAAGAAAAAGTCCCGCTCAGCGGGACTTTTTTTATTTCTGTACGTAGGGCAAAAGGCCCATGAACCTCGCGCGCTTCACTGCCTGCTCGACGGCGCGCTGCTGCTTTGCGGTGAGGTTGGTGCGCGTGCGGGCCATGACGCGGCCGTGCGGGTTGATGAACTGCTTCAAAAGGTCGACGTCTTTGTAGTCGACGTGCTGGATATCATTTTGGGTAAGAATGTTGTTCATAGAATTAGAAAGGGATATCGTCGGGGTTAATGTCGTCCTTCGGGTATTCGATAGCGCTACCGCCTGAGGGCGCGCCCATATCCTCCGGCATCGATTGCTCGTCGTCGCTCTTGCGAGAACCTCCGCCGCCGGATGAACGCGGACCGAATTGGACGCGATCGGCGACTATCTCGGTGCGGTATTTCTTCTCGCCGTCCTTCCCTTCCCAGCTGCGCGTCTGCATGCGACCTTCCACGAATGCGGAAGAGCCCTTCTTGAGGTATTGCGCGACCGTATCGGCCTGACGGCCGAAGACGACGATATTGTGAAAATCCGTTTGCTCCTGCTTCTTGCCGTCGCGATCCTTGTAGACGCGGTTGGTGGCGATGGAAAAGCTCGCGACGTTCATGCCGCTCGGGAGCGCGCGGAGTTCCGGATCGCGCGTGAGGTTGCCGAAAACCATTGCTTTGTTCAGATACATAGAACGTTATTCCGCAGTAATGTCTTCGAGCGCCTTGTCGAGCTGCGCTTCCGAAACGGGAGCGGAGGGCTCTTCGACGCGCTTCGGCGTCGTTTTGATAGTATCGGTGCGACGCACTTCGCGCAGCTGCGGCGCGCGCAGGTGGGCGCGGGTCTCCTCGCGCACGGTGCGAAAGACGATGTGGCGAATAACGGCGGCGTTCCGTTTCAATGTTTCGTCGAGCGCGAGCGCGGCGTGCGCGGGCGCCTCAAACTTGAGCCAGCCGAAAAAGGCACGGTCGAACTCGACGCGCTTGCCGCCGTCGGTGCCTGGAATGCCGTAGGAAAGTCTCGTCATCGAAGGGGCGCCTTCTGCGATGAAGGTGCCGCCCTCCTTCTCGATAGTTTTGCGGATCTCGGCAACGACCTTCTCGACATCTTCTTCTTTCACGCTCGGAGAAATGTGGTAGCCGATCTCGTAGATACGGGAAATGCCCGACTCGATGTCGGTTTCATTCGTTTGCGCGACTGCAGCGTCTGCCATACGTTCGGAGACTTTAACACGAGGCTTTGGGCCGTGCAAACCTAGCGCACGCCGAACACGCGCTCTGCGTTTTTGACGAGTTGCGCGCGGACTTTCTCAAAACCTTCGCCTCGAATTTCTGCTATTTTGCGGACCACGTGTTCGACGTATGCGGGCTCGTTGCGCTTCCCCCTGTTGGGCGCGGGCGTGACGTATGGAGCGTCCGTTTCGCTCAAGATCATGTCGAGCGGCGCATTCTTTATCACTTCGTCGTAATCGTGCGTAAAGGTGACGACGCCTGTGAACGATAGGGTAAATCCTAAATCCAGGAATTTCTTAGCGATTTCCCAGTTTCCTGCGAAAAAATGTACATCGCCTTTTACTTGCGCATGGGCCTTCAAAACATCCAGAGCATCGTCGTACGCATTCCTTATGTGGAGCATCAGGGGCTTGTTCAAGTCGTTCGCGAGTTCTATTTGCTGAACAAAATTCTTTACCTGCACATCTTTGGTGCTCTTATCGATACGGAAGTAATCAAGTCCACACTCGCCTATCGCAATCACACGCGGAGACTTCCCCAATTCCGCGTATGCGGATATGTCGAATACTTCTCCGCGCGACGTAAACTCTTTTCCGCCTTCGCCGAGTTCCTTTTCGTCGTGATACGACTTCGAGGTGTGTATCGGGTGCAAGCCGATGGTTGCCCAGACATTGTCATATTTCTGCGCCAGTTCAACGGCCGCCTTGGACGTATCGAACTGCGTGCCGACAACATTCATCCCCACCTGCTGCTCCTTCGCACGCGCAATCGTTGCTTCCCTATCTTCGTTATACGCAACGAAGTTGACGTGCGTATGTGCATCGAAGAATTTCATGCTACTCCTTACGCGGAAAAAGATTCGCCGGTTTTTTGTTCGCCATGATCGCTTCGATTATTTTCCCGCTCGTTTGCGGAATGATGGGCTCGAGCATTTCATCGATGAACGCAAGTTCCCGGACCATCGTTTCGATAAGCGCTTTGCCTTTCGCGGGGTCGGTTTTCACGACCTTGAACGGTTCGCTATGGTTGATGCTCTGATCGAGCGCTTGGATCTTGCCCCACACGAATTCGAGAGCCCCATTGAATTCGAAACGCTCCAGTGCCTGCCTGAATTCGTTGGGGTACGGAACGAACTCGACCTTGACCGGTTCGGGAAGATTCGCTTCCGCAAGTGTCATAACGCGCGCCGCCAAATTGCCCAACCCATTCGCAAGGTCCGCGTTGTACGCCTCCTTGAACCGCTCCATCGTAAAATCAGAGTCTTCAAAAGGCGAGACATGCCGCGCGAGGAAGTAGCGCAGCGCATCGGCGCCGTATTCGTCCACAACAGCGATGGGGTCTATGACGTTGCCAATACTTTTCGACATTTTCTGCCCGCCACTCGTGATGAAGCCGTGGTAAAGCACCTTATCGGTCGTCTTGAGGCCGGCCGACATGAGCATCGCTTGCCACATGACCGACTGGAACCGCACTTGATCCTTGCCCGCAAGCTGCAACGTTTCGCCGTCCACCCAGAATTTCTTGAAATCACCATTCTCATCCGGCCAGCCAAGCGTCGAGATGTAATTGATGAGCGCGTCGAACCACACGTACATGACCTGGGAATCGTCGTTCGGCACCGGTATGCCCCACGGCAGCCTGTCCTTTTGTCGTGAAATGGAAAAATCTTCGAGTCCGCCTTTCACAAAATTCAGCGCTTCCTGACGCCGCCATTCGGGAACGATGACGCCTTCTTGTGAGAGGTACGTTTCCAACTCTTTCTGGTATTTGCTCAAGGCGAAAAAATAATTCTCCTCCTCTATCTCTATCGGCTTCTGGCTAGGATGATTGGGGCACATACCGCCGACGAGGTCGCTTTCTTTGACGAACGCTTCATCGCCGACGCAGTAGAGACCCTTGTACTTCTTCTTGTAAATGTCTTTTTCGCACCGCTTCCAGAACTCCTGTGCCGCTTTCTTGTGACGAGAATCGGTCGTGCGGATGAAATGCAGGTCGGGAAAGAGCTCCAGCCTTTCCTTGAGCGAACGGAATTTCGCCGCGTACTCGTCGGTGTATTTCTGCGGGTCCTTCCCTTCCTCCTGCGCCTTGCGGAATATCTTGAGTCCGTGTTCATCGGTGCCTGTGTTGAAAAAAACATCGTTGCCCATCAACTTGCGGTAGCGCGCGATGATATCCGCTTGCACCATTTCGAGCGCGAAGCCGATGTGCGGCTCTGCGTTGACGTACGGGAGGGTGGTAGTGAGATAAAAAGCCTTGCTCATGTCTTTTCGCTCTCTTCCTCGTGGTGCGCCAAGCGCCCGGTCTCAATGTCGCGCACGAGTTCCTGGATGGTCGCCGCGGCCGGTACCGAAAGGATGATGCCGAGGAACCCGGCGAGCTCGCCTCCGATGATGAGCGCGAGAATGACGAGCAAGGGCGGCACGCCGACAACGCGGGAGACGACGAGCGGATAGATGAGCTGGCTCTCGAACTGCTGCGCGATGACATAGAGACCGACCGTGAGCAGCCCGAGCGTTGGGCCGCCGGAAACGAACGCGATCATGACCGCAGGGGCGGCGGCCATGATGGGCCCGAAAACGGGAATTATTTCGAAACATGCCGCGATAACGGCGAGGACGAGCGCGTTGGGCACGCCCAGAATGGTGAGTCCGAGGTAGACGAGGATGCCCATGATGACCGCGAGGAGAAGCTGGCCTTGCATCCAGAGCCCTATTTTGTGCTGCGACCGGCGCCAGAGGCCCTGCACGTACCGTTGGTGCCGGTGCGGCGTCACGATCCGCAAAAAGTCGTCTACGCCGGTCTCGATGACCGCAAAGTAGAACGAGAACACGACGATGAGCACGAATGAGAACACCCCGCCGAATATCGCGGTCGCCGCAGAAAGCGCGTTTCCGAAGAACGCGTCGAGGTTGAGCGCGCTCCTGATGCCGCTCAAGAGCGAGTCGGCCGAGAGCATCGTCGGTTGCGGAATTCCCAACAATTGGGCGTATTGGTCGAAAGCGCCGAAATGCGTGAACGTGTCGAAGTACCCCGGAAGAGCGACGAGGAACGTGGCGAGGTCAGAGAGCAACGTCGGAACGAAAAAGTAGAAGAAGACGAATGCCGCTCCCGCGAAGCACAGGTAGACGAAGATAACGGCAATGACGCGCGGGACCCTTCGCTTCACGAGTCCGGTGACCCCCGGCTCGACCGCGGATGCGATGACGATGGCGGTGAGAACGATGAGAACGATGTCCCGTATGTCGAAGAGAAGCCATGCGAGCGCGAGAACGACGAGCGTTTTGACGACCGTTCCGGAGGTGATGGAGATGTTGACGTGGCGGTCTTCCATGGCTGCATCGTAGCACAACGCTACCTTCTGACCATCAGCCGAGGCGCGAGGAAAGTTCCGAAATGGCCACTCGCTCTTGCTCACCGGAGTCGCGGTCGCGGATGGTGACGGTGTCGTTCTCGAGCGTCTGAAAATCTATCGTGATGCACGAGGGGGTGCCGATCTCGTCCTGCCTGCGGTAGCGCTTGCCGATGTTGCCGTTGTCGTCCCACATGATGCGCGGCTCCGTTTTCTTGAGTGCGGCGTACACCTCGCGGGCTTTTTTGACGAGTTCCGGCTTGTTCTTGAGGAGCGGAAAAACAGCAGCTTTGATGGGCGCGACCTCCTTGTTGAATTTCAGATAGGTCCGGGGTTCGCCGCCGAGCTCGTCCTCCGTATACGCGGACGCGAGTATCGCAAGCACGGTGCGGTCGACCCCGAACGAGGGTTCGATGACGTGCGGAACGAACCGTTCGCCCGATCCTTCGTCGAGGTACGAAAGGTCCTGCCCCGATGCCTGCGCGTGCGCCGAAAGATCAAAATCGCCCCGGTATGCGAGGCCGGAAAGTTCTTTGCGACCGAACGGAAAGTCAAATTCGAAATCGATGGTCCGTTTCGAGTAATGTGCGCGGTCTTTGTCCGGCACGTCGAGTTCGTGAATGAGGTCCGGAGCGATACCGACACGCTCGAAGAAGCCCCACGTCTCTTTGCGCCAAAGTTCGAAGGCCGTCTCCCACTCTTCCGGTCGCACGAAGTATTCGACCTCCATTTGCTCCATCTCCCGAACGCGAAAAATAAAATCCCGTGGAGATATCTCGTTCCTGAACGCCTTGCCGATCTGCGCGATGCCAAAGGGAAGCTTCGGGTGGAACGCGTCGACGGTATTCTTGAAATTGAGGAAAATGCCCCCCGCGGTTTCCGGCCGCAAGTACGCCTCAGTCGCTTCCTCGGCCGCTCCCACGCTCGTTTTGAACATCGTATTGAACAGTTTGCCGGTCGCGAGCGGGTCGGCGAAACCGGCTACGTGCCCGCTCGCTTTCCACGCTTCAGGGTTCAGAATAATCGCGGAATCGAGGCCACAGACGTCCTCGCGGCCGTGAACGAACATCCGCCACCAAAGCTGTTTGACATTATTTTTCAGCTCGACGCCCAAGGCCCCGTAATCCCAAAAGCCGGCGAATCCCCCGTAGATCTCCGACCCCGGAAAAATGAAACCTCGCCGTTTCGCGAGGGATACTATTTTTTCCATCAATTCATCGGCCATGTGAAGAGTGTAGCTTAAAAGCTACTGCGCGACCACGGTCGCGTTGGCAGCAGAAAAGCCCGGATCGGCGCCGACGACCATGCCCGGAGAAGACTGCGCGACTTGCGCGAGATTCGTCGTAACATCCTTGACCGAAACACTTATCTTCGCGCTGGAGCTCGCGTTGGGGTCCGTCGGCGCGAGCGTCGCCGCTTCGGACTGATCGATACCCTGCAGCGTGATGCCCTGCAAGAGCGGCGGCTGCGAGCCTATCTGCGAGGTCGACGGCGTGAAGCCTATGGCGATAGCCGCCTGCCGCGGCTGGTTGCCGTCAACACCGACGTCCGGCTTGATGGTCCCGAGATCCCAGGTGAGCGTGCCGTCGTTGGGGTTCACGGAAATGTTCTCGCTGGGCGGTGAGTAGTTGCCGAGCCAGCGCACGTAGGGCGGCAGGTGCGCCGTGAGGGTCGCGTTGTCTATTTCATTGGTCGTGTTGGTGACGGTGAAGAGGAGCGCGTAGGTCGTCTCCGTTCCCGCTTTCGGCGGGATGGGGCCGGTCGAACCGAACGGGCTCGCATAGTAGAGGCCCTGCGCGGCAAGCTCGAGATCGCTCGTGATGCCTATCGTCTGCGAGATGGCGGCCTGCAAACTCTGCGGCACTCCCGACTGGTCGGTGCGCTGCCCTGCCGCGCTCAGAGAAATGACGATGTTGGGGTTGGTCGCGTTCTGAAGCATCGCGGAGGTGGGTGCGGTAAAGGAGAATTTGAGCGTGCCCGAGCCGCCGGGCGGAATGGAGGAAAGAACGCCGTCTGTCGTCGTCTTATCCCAATACATTGAGCCGTCGCTGGAGCGGTAGAAGCCGTTGGTGGAAATGACCGTGGCGCCGTTTATCTGCGCGCCGGTGAGCTTCGCGACGATGACCGCGTTCTGTATCGCGGTCGGCAGATTGTTGACGTAGCTGATGGAGACGGAGACGCTCTCGCCGGGCGAAACGGTCGTCGTCGATGACGCACCGTTGACCGAAACGCCCAAGCCAAGGAACGAATTGGAAATGTTCATCGCGTACGATTCGCTCGAAAGCGGCGTCGTGACCGTCGTGGAGCTTGCGGCCTGCCCCGTTCCGGCGACTATCTGGAAAGTGCGCTCGTCGCCCGGACTTCCACTCAATACCCCGTCGACCGTGACCGATCGCACCTGTCCCGGATTGAGGTCGCCCAAGTTCCACAATCCCGGCGCGCTCGAAGGCGGCGCAGCCGAGGTGAGCTTGAAGCCGAACGGGTAGGTTATGGAGAGAAGCGCGCCTTTGACGGGTTCGGTCGCGTTCGAGGACACGTTGACCGTGAATTCGACCGGCTGTCCCGAAACCGTCTCAGAATTCCCGGAAACCGCGATGGAAAGCGGCGACGAGCCGAAGGTTATCCCGTAATCGCTCGAAGCGACGAAGATCGAGTTCGAGCCGGAGAGGTGGTACTCAAGTTCGAATTTCACGTCCGCCTGCTGTCCGGCAATTCCCGAGAAGACGGCCGGTATCTCTCCCTGCACGCTCTGTCCGGGAGCGATGGTGCCCAAGTCCTGCCGCAGATTCGGTTCGTCGGTTGAGAGGTCGGCGGCCGAGCGCGTGCCCGACGGGAACGTCACGACCAGGCTCGAAAGCTCGAGCGGCGCCGCGTTGCGGTTCGTGACGACGACCTGCAGTTCGGTGATGCCGCCGCTTTGCACTTCCGGAGGCCCGGAGACCGCGATGTCGATATTGGAGGGCGATGCGGCGAGAGCGCCACCGCCGAGAGTGAAGTAATAGATGAAAAATGCGACGGCACACACGAAAAACAGGATGGCGGCGGCGAGCACCCACCACAGTGCGGAGCGGGCGAACCCTATGGTGCGCGGCGCGACGATCGTTGGTGAAAGCGGCTCTTCCTCATGCACGAAATCGTCGCCCACGATGGATCGCGGTTCCTGCAACGTCCGGCGCTCGCGTGCTTTTAGTTTTTCAGAAAGCGTCCGCGAGTACATCGCCTGCCGCAGGCGGTCGATCTTTTCCTCATCTTCCGAGGAACCGGGAGGGGGCATTCCAAAAGTATATCACCGCCCTTTCCCCTTTGATTTCCGTACGTAGAGAAGCTCTTCGGGCAAACGGAAGAGTCCTTCGTCGTTCTTTTTCTGCTCCATGAAGTGCGCGATGAAGCCGACCGAGCGCGGGATGACGAAAAGCGCGTTGAAAAATTCGCATGCGGCAAGCTCGCGCAACTCTTCCGGAGAAAGTTTCTCGCACTCGGCGAGGATGTCGAGCGCAAGCGCGGCGATGACGCCGTCGACGTTGAGGATCAGATTGCCGCTTTTCTTGGTGGTTACCGCCTCTATCTCACGTGCGAAATCATAATGCGGATGCTCCTTGAGGAGTCCTGCGAACTGCGAAATGGCCGCGACGCGCGGGTCGGGGATGCCGACGCGATACTTGCGGTGCCCGATGCCCGCGAGCAACTTCCCGCCCTTGGTGCGCGCTTCGACGAAGTGTGTCGCAGCATCATCTTGTACGACGCCGGAGAGCCACTGTTCGGCGGCTGCATTGACCGCGCCGCCGAAACGAGGGCCGATCGTGAGGAGCCCGGCGGAGAGCGAAGAAACGAGATCTTTGCCCGCGCGCGCCGAGATCATCGTGTTGACCGCGCCGGAGACTTCGCCGCCATGGTCGATAAGCAATTGCAGAACGGCTTCGGCGAATGCGGCCGTTACGTCGGATCGCAACTTCTTGTCGAGCAAAGCCTCGAAGGCTGCTGCCGCGAAACCGCGCTTCTGCGGGATCAGTTTCTTGTTTTTGACGAACGTCGGCACCGCGTCAAGGTCCACGACCTCGCGTGTCGAAAGGACACTCGGGCGGCGGTTCTTCATCGAGTCCATTGTCAAAACGGTAGCATGAAATGTCTCCCCCGGCAGCTTTTTGAGCTCCGCAAGGAATTCAGGGAATGTATCCGGCGCGATCGCGCCAGCCTTGCGGAGTGCGTCCCGTTTCGCTCGTGCGCTTTCGTCCTGGCGCGCAACGAGTGCTTTCGCGTGCCCGAACTGCATGTGCTCGTCGAACGCCTCATCGATTATGCCGGCGATATAGGCCACGACCGGTTTCGTGAGCTTCTTTTTTTCGAGCAGCCCCACGATCTCGTACTCATCAACGCCGCCAAGTTCCCCAAAATACACGACCGCGTTCGTTTTCGGGTCATGCTGCGCAAGCAGCAAGACGTCGGTGAGTGACGTGATCGGAAAACGGTCGCCGCCGATGCACATTGCGAACGAAAGATCCTTCCGCGCGCCCGCGACCGCGCGGATAAGCTCGTTGGTCATGCCGCCCGACGTCGAGACGACGGCGACGGAACCTTCAGTCGTGAGGTTGCCCGCTTCGATCTGGGCGATGTCGGTACCGCCGATCGCACCCAGCTTGAGGTGTCCAGCAACGAGCAATCCCACACCCGAGGGCCCTGCAATGAGTTTGTCGTTACCGAATCGGCGAAGAAGCTCGGTCGCATGTCGTTCGGGAATGTTTTCTGCGAACAGATGTCCGCCGAGCGCATTCGGGAACCTTTCGAAGAAGGCGATGCTCGAATCGAACGCGCGCCTGCCCGATCGCACGTTCAGCATCCAAGAGATCCTGCCATGAAAAGACCGAGGAATAGGGCCAATATCCGGGAAGCATGGAAGAAGCAGCTCGGACGGTCCGAAAAAGAATTTCTGCGCCTTACGGGCGCCGCCCACTATCGCAACGACCGATGGTCCTTTTTTGCCGCTCAGAAAATCGAAATCGAGTATGGATTGCACGATGCCGGGATGGTTGCCGACCACGAGAATTCCCGTCGTCCCTTTTCGGACTAATTCGAGGACATTTTTCATACGCCAGTGAAAGCGATCGCGTCTTCGACCGCTTTCGTAATGACGGTTTCCGAACCGTGGATGGAACCGAACAATTTCTCGCGCTCCAAAAACTCCTGCATAAGTTCCAGTCCCGCTTTTTCGTTCGGTCCGCCGCGCCGCACGAACACTTTTATTTTTTGTGCGCGAAGTTTCGGTGCGTATTCAGAAAGCGCGTCGATGATGCCGGTGAATGTTTTTTTCACGTCGGTGAAATTGGCGACGCCCCCGGCGATGACCAGCGCTTTCTTTTTCGCCTTGGATGCGAGCATGAGCTCGATGACCTCTTTCGCATAGAGATAGGTCTCTTCGCGCGACGGTCCGCCACTGTATTCGCCATAGTTCCCTATGAACTTCCCCGCCCCTTCGAGCGCGGCTTCGTCGGCTATCACGATAGAACCCCCGCCGCCGGAAAGTAAGAAGAAGAGCGCACCATTTTTATTGACGACGGAAAGCTTGAGCGACGCGGGCGTCGTTTTGGCGATCGCTTCGACGCGCGCTTCGGCCGGATGTTCCGAACCGGTCGTTACGATATCGTCTTCGCCCCACGAGTCGGTAAAGAAAGCTCCAGCGCTGTCGACAAGACACGCTGCGTCCAACAGATACGTTTTACCCTTCTGAATAACGAGTGGATTTATCTCAAGGAACGCGAAAAAGTTCTTGTTGAACGTTCCGACGAGATGCTGCAAAAATCCCTCCGAGATTTTTGCAGCGTTCGCCACTTTCTTCACATCCGCATCAGTTGCAACAATGTACGTTTTCACCTTCTCCGGGTGCGCCTCGATGTCGATCCCGCCCTCGCCCGCGTGCAGTATCCGTATCCCTTCGCGCACGCGCTCGAGCGAAAGGTATTGTTCTTCGCTTGCTTCGTGCGGCACGAGTGGCTCGAGCAAGAATTGTGAGAAGCCTTTTTTCTTCCACTCCGCTATCTTTTTCAATGCCTGCGAGGGCGTTACGCCGACCGCAACAAGTCCTTGTTTAAAGCGCTTTTTTATACCTTGGTCGACCTTGACGACGAGAGTCCCCTTCGAAGCTTTAGCGGAGTAGGACTGCCCCGCATGAACAAAAATTCCTTTATATGCATCTCCAAGCAATATCTTTTTCGCGCGATACTCGCTGATCTTTACGCGAGCCATATTAGAACTGCAATCTGAACACCTGCGTGTCTCGCTTCTTGAAGCCTACTTTTTCGTACAAATGTTGCGCCGCGATACGATCATTACCGCTCGTAAGATACAATTGGCTTGCTCCCGCCTGTTTCGCCTCTTGTATAGCTATCTCCATCATTTTCTGTCCAAGTTTCTGGCCTCTATATCCTTCATCGACTACGACATCCTCGACAAATCCGGTCCGCTTTCCAAATTTGGTCGCCAGATATACCGTGCACATCCCTATTACCTTTCCATCGTCCTTCGCGACAACGAATATGACATTTTTGTTTTCTAAAATCGCATCAAGGTCAGTCTGTGTTCCGAGCGGTTCGCCTGGATCGCGTCGAAGCTGCGGGAGAAGCTTATTGATCTCCTGGAGCGCGTTTTTCGAAGCAGTCGTCATCCTCTCCGTAACAATCATTGCAAAAGCCTATACCTACGGCCGCATCTCCGCAATACCGAAATAAAAATAGGGGGCCGCCGAGAAGCGACCCCCCCCCTAATCCGCGCTCGCCGGCGCAAGATCACTGTTTTTTCTTGGCCTTCTTTTTCTTCTTCGCCGCCCTTGCTTGGCGCTTGTCACCCTCTTCGGAATGACGCTTGGTCATCCCCTCGCCCGCCGCGCGGACGATATCGAGATCGCCCGACGTAGAATGTTCTTTTCTATCCATCGCTATTCTCCTTCACCTCGTCTGGAAGGACCTCACGGTACACCCGTGCGGGGTTTAGTGTCAATCGCCAGTACTCAAAGTTGTGTCTCCGCAATCGCTTTGTTGATGGAGGTAAGAAGCTTGTCTTTCATGGTCTCCGCTTCGAGAAGCGACTCGCCGGTGTAGGCGGTGTGGGTGAAAAGTGCAGTGGAGAGGGCTTCGCTTGAGATGTAGCCGAGAGCGAAGAGAACGCGTGCGACGCAGACTATCTCTATTGTTGCCCATGCGTCACATCGCTCTTGCATGAGTGCATCATGCGCCTCCGCAAGCGCCGCAAAAAGATATTCGTTGCGCTCTTCCCCGTGCACGAGGCGAAGCACCAATTCCGAAATTCGCGCGAACGTTGAGACGCCGCGCAGGTCTCCGGAAGCCGATTTGACGGCAGTCGCGCCAGCCACTCGCCACCCGCGTTTCCCCCTCACGAGCGACACGTGCGCACGCGAGGATCTCTGGAGCGCGTAGCGCATCTTGGACTTCTCATTCCGCACGGCCGAAGCCCTCGCCCGGACCAATCCGAAATCGCGCGTGTAGAGCGCGAATACTTTGTCCGCTTCACCATGCTCGCGACTCCCCAAAACCAGCGCCTCGGTGTGGTACTTCTGGTACATGCTTACTCGAATTCTACCGTGGTGTGGGTCGCTTTCTGTATGGCATCGAGGTTCTTTTCAACGATCTTTCGTTGCTCCGGCGAAAATGTGGCTCTATAGCTGGCTTGTTCGCCCGGTTTTAAGCCGCTTTCTTTGCGGAACGCCTGGATCTCCCGAATGCTATCGCGCACAACTCCCTCCTCTCGCAACTCATCCGTCAGATTCGTATCGAGCACAACTGAATTGCCTTCTTTCTTAACCTCCTTAACGTTCACCTCCCCCGCAATGACAGCAAAATATTCATCGGACAATACTGAACTCGTTGGAATGTTCAAACTCGGGAGCGGTTGCCTGACCTTGATGCCCGCCTTATCGCGCTGCTCTAGTGCTTGAGTAACAAAGGTACGCGCTTCATTCATTTTTTCAATCGTTGAGTCTCGCTTCCCTATAACAAAACGGCGAATGATATTCACTTTTTGTATTTCGGGCCATGCTGAAAGATGAACACTCTCCTCGTCACTATTTTCTTTTACTGCCTGGAAAAGATACTCTGCAAAGAAGGGCATCGAGGGTGCCATCAGTTTTGAAACTGTGTAGAGAACGAATCGAAAGGTCGCAAGCGCGGCGTTCTTGTCGTTGCCGTCTTCTTTGAACCTGTCACGCGAACGTCGCAGGTACCAGACCGACAGATCGTCGATGAATCCTGCGATGGGGCGAGTGGCCGCATCTATTTTGTAATTCTCGAACCCGCTGGTCGCCTCTCCGACGAGCTGGTTCAAACGCGCCAGTATCCATCGATCGAGCACGTGTGTGCTCTCGTTTCCGCGCGCAGTGCCATTCTCGTAGAGTTTGTAGAACGCGAGCACGTTCCCGAGGCGTCCCAGGTTTTTCTTCACGATCTCATCCACTATCTTCTCGTCGAAATTCTTCGAATCCCCCGGCGCATTCACGGTGAACATGAAAAAGCGCAACGCGTCGACGCCATACTTGTCTATCACGCTCCACGGTTCGACGACATTGCCGACCGACTTCGACATTTTCTTTCCCTTTGCATCCAGGATGTGTCCGAGGCAAATAACGTTCTTGTACGCCGCGCCGCGGTCCATGATGCCGGCACCGACCGCGTGCAACGTGTAGAACCACCCGCGCGTCTGGTCTATCGCTTCGCAGATGTAATCTGCCGGATACAAAATATCTTTTGTGGCGAACGGATAGTGATCCTGCGCGAAAGGCATCGCGCCGGAGTCGAACCACACGTCCAAGACTTCCGGGACCCGCTTCATGCTCCCTCCGCATTCCGAACAAATGTATGAGGGTTCGTCGATGAATGGGCGGTGCAAGTCATTCGGCACGTTCCCAGTCTTTTGTTTCAGCTCTGCGATGGAGCCAATGACTTCGAAATGTTTGCACTTCCCGCATTCCCAGATCGGGAGCGGTGTTCCCCAGAAACGCGAGCGCGAAATGGCCCAATCCTTCAAGTCTTTAAGCCATTCTCCGAACCTCCCCTCGCGGATGTGTTCGGGTTCCCAATGTATCTTTTCGTTCTCTCTGATGAGGGTTTGTTTGGTCTTCGACATCGCGATGTACCACGAATCGTCGGCGTAATACATGAGTGGCGTTTTGCAGCGCCAGCAAAAGGGGTACGTGTGCAGAATGGTTTCCTTTTTGAACAAGAGCCCGCGTTTTTCGAGGTCGTCCATCACCCAGTCGTCCGCCTTCTTGAAGAATTGTCCGACGAGGGGCCCAGCATCGGTGGTGAATTTTCCGTCCTCGCCGACCAAGTGATGTTTCGGCAAACCAACTTTGGTTCCCAATTCAAAGTCGTCGGTGCCGTACATCACAGCCGTGTGCACGATGCCCGTACCATCAGTCGTTGAAACAAAATCCGCCGCATACACTTTGTATGCGTTCGGCAACTTTTCTTTTTCTTTTGGCGGCAAAGAATTGGCGAGGTACGGGAAGAGCGGTTCGTATTCGAGGCCAACAAGCTCCTTGCCCATGAACTGATGCCTCATTTTTGTATCTTCGAGGCCGATCGGTTCTCCACGGTCGAGTGCAGCAATAATGTGGGCACCACCAACATCGAACACTCGATAAATCGTCCCGAGGTTGACCGCAAGCGCGACGTTTCCCGGCAACGTCCAGGGGGTGGTCGTCCATGCAAGCAGGAAAACATCACCCTTTAATCCGAGCTTTTCAGGATTCCTCACTTTGAACTTCACGTACACGCTCGGGTCTTTTGTGTCGTCCTGATATCCTTGCGCGACTTCGTGCGAAGAAAGCGCGGTGCCGCAGCGCGGGCACCACGGGACGACTTTGTAATCTTTGTAGAGAAGTTTGCGCTCGTGTGCCGTTTTCAAAATGTTCCAAACGGATTCGATATAAGAATTATCGAACGTGAAGTAAGTGTGTTCGTAATCCTGCCAAAAAGCGATCCGGTCGCTGAATTTTTCCCATTCGTCTATGTACTGCAGGACGCTTTCTTTGCACAACGCGTTGAACTTGGCGATGCCGAATGCTTCGATGTCTTTTTTATTTTTCGAGCCGATCTTCTTTTCTACTTCGAGTTCGACCGGAAGCCCGTGCGTGTCCCAGCCGGCTTTGCGACGCACGTGGTAGCCCTGCATCGTGCGGAAACGCGGAATGGCATCCTTGAAGGCGCGACTTTCGAGGTGGTGGATGCCGGGGCGGCCGTTGGCCGTTGGCGGACCTTCATAAAATACGAACTCCTTTTTGCCAGCTGTTTTAGCAAGTGTTTTCTTGAAAATATCGCGTTCCTCCCAGAGCGCGAGGATTTCCTCCTCGCGTCTGGCGACCTCGCTCTTTGCCTCGCCAGAGCCCCTGGCGACGGCGGGTTTTGGTTGATTTTCAGGCATTTCAAGTATCGTACCAAACGAAAAGCCCGGCAGCGAGGCCGGGCTTTGTCTTTCGCGATTGGAGACCAACTTCAGGATGCGCCGAGCATATCCGCACCGGGCTCCTCGGTTCCAGCCCAAATTTGAACCGCGTCGCCACGCTTAGGATCGAACCCTCGCTTGATGAACAGTTCTTCCAGTTCGCTCGCCGCGTGGATGTACGTTTGTTCCGAATCTATTCGGTGATTGATGGTCAGCAAGCAGCGGATTCCCTTACGTTCGCCGACAGCGCTGAGCGCGACTTCCGCGTCGGTAAACGTCTGCCCCGAAAGCGCGGCATGGTTTCGTGGTGTGATGCTCATGATATTTCCCTCCGAGAGGAGATTGTACTCAGGATGCTTCCTTGAGCAACGGTTCCTCACTTCCTATGCGGCACCCACTTTTCGATGAGCCCGAGGTGGCCAAGTCGAGAACGGATCGCGCTCGGCTTACGGCCGAAATGTTTTGCCATCTCCGTATTCGGCCTTTTTGACTTGAACATTTCCGTGAGCAATGCATCGTCGTCCTTGCTCCACGGCTTTCCGACATTCGGATACTTCTCGCGAAGCTCATGCATCGAACTCGACTGTACTACCCTTTCCCGTATCGCACCTGGTTCCTGAGCGCCGATGGCGCGGAGAAAGTTGGTTTCCAACTTTTCTTTCTCCTTCTGCGGGAGCGCTGCGAACTTTTTGCGCGCGGCGTCGGAGTAGCCGCGGAAATGTCTGTCTGCCGCAGCGACTTTTGGGTGGAGTTGCAACGCTCGTTCGTTGAATCCTTCGAGAAAAAGTCCTCCCAGCGAGCGCACACGCGAGATGGCTACGTAGCCTTGTCCGAACTCGAATGCCTGCGAGAGGTCGATAACAGCCGCATCGAGCGACATCCCCTGCGATTTGTGTACCGTGATCGCCCAGGCAAGCCGCAGCGGCACCTGCGTGATGCGCGCGAGTATCTTGTTGCCGTCCTGCACGACCCACTCGACCGGCTCGACCGTGATGGTGTCGTTCTTCGTCCTCACGATGGGCGCGCCGAGATTGCTGAATCCGATGACCTCGCCAAGCGTGCCGTTCACGTACCCCATATCGAAATTATTCCGCGTAAAAAGGACTTTTGCGCCCTCTTTGAGTTCCAGGGTTTCGGGAGAAAGGCATTGGTTTTTTAGGGATTCTACGAGTGCGGCCGGGCCGCGCGAGGTCATGCGGAACACATGGGAATTTCCGGGAATTTTCCCGAGCGATTCCTGGTTGATGCGATCGACGTTCTCATTATGCGTATAGAGACGCGTCGCGACGGTTTGTCCCGAGAGAATGCCCGAACGCGCCCGGAGCCGCGTTCGGTGCGCCGGGCTTAAATTTCCGATGCGAAACGCTCCGAGCAGTTCCAAAAAGTCTCCATCTTCTTGTCGATGCTGCTCGTTCAAATAGCAAATGATCGGATTCGCCTCCTTCCATGCGTTGGACTCAAAAGCGAATTTTGCCTCCTCCTTTTTAGAAATGGGAGGAAGTTGGAAAAAATCGCCGACGAATACGACCTGAAGCCCACCAAAGGGCTCTTCTGGTTGCAGCGGTTTGCGATGCAGCGTCCGCAGCACGCGGTCGACGCTATCCAGCGTCGCCGCGTCGAGCATTGATATCTCATCGATGATGAGGACTTTCGCGGTTACGATGCGTCTCGCAGTTTTTTCGCGACTTTGTATCATTTCTATTTCATAATCGCTTACATTTGATTTGATACCGATGCCGCTCCACGAATGGATGGTCATACCATTGATATGCGTGGCCGCAATGCCGGTGGAGGCCGTGACCGCCGGCTCTACACCGCGCTCGCGAAGCCACTGTACGTAGCGATTTATCGTGTGCGTCTTCCCAGAACCCGGTTCCCCGGTCAGAAAGACGTTTAGTCCTGTCTTCAAAATGGCGAGAGCTTCATCCTGCGTCATCGACGCATCATACCTTACATCTTTTCGGGGGTCGGAATACCTAAGAGCCACGAACCGTTCTTGAGCGTTCGAGCGACGGCGGCCGTAATCGCCACTTTGTGTGCGGCGGCCGGAGTGCCGTCGAGTATCTGCTCTTTGGCGTACCAACTATTGAACTCGCTCGCTATCTGCAAGAGATAATTTGTCACCATATGCGGTTCATATTCGCGTGCCGCGCGCTCGACGACCTCGGGGAAACGATGCAGCAGGCGCGAAAGTTCGCCCGGTGTTGCGTCGGCATCGAGCTTGGCGACGATATTCTGTTCCTTGGCCTTTGCGAGTATCGCCTGCGTTCGAGCATGCGCGTACTGTAAGTACGGTCCCGAATCGCCTTCGAGCGAAAGCGCCCGCTCACGGTCGAAGGTTATGTCTTTTCCGGAAGCTTGCTTGAGGATCTGATACTTTATCGCTGCAACCGCGACATCTTGAGCTAATTTATCCTTATTTTCAGACCTGCTTTCGGCAGCTCGAACTTTTGCTTGTACGATGAGGTCGTTCAAAAGCGACTCCCCTGTTATCACGTCGCCCGTGCGCGACGACATCTTCCCCGTGGTCAACCGCATCATGCCGTGTGATACGTGTTTTATCTTGGGCGCAATTTTCGGTAATACCTTTTTCATCGCCGCGAGTACGACTGCAAAATAGTCCGCCTGCTCCTGCGCGGTTACCGTTATTGAACTATCGAACGGCCACTTCTCAGATTTTAGCTGGGCGAGACCGAGATCTTTCGTTTCGTAGGTCGGCAACCCCTTCGACGTGATAAAAACACGCGTATGCAAACCATCTTGCTCCCCTTTGTACACGATCGCCCCGTCACTTTCCACAAAAACATCCGGATGCGCCTTCACGAGAGCGACACCGATGGGCGCGGTCTCGCTTTCGAAAAAACAAAAGTCGAACTTTGTGCCGAGGATTTTGTACAATTCTTCAAAATGCTCAAGGGACTCTTTTCTTCCTACGTCATAGAGCGTATTTAATTTCCCGTCGCTTCGGTCGTAGATCTTCGCATTGAGCGAATCTATCCCGTCTTTGTTCGCTTCATAGTTCTTAGTCCCGTATGCATACGCTTCACCCCAAGAAAGCTCCGGCTTTTGCATCTTTCCCCAGATCGCCTTCGCAACATGCGGACCGACGTCGCCCTGATAGTTCGCGCGCTTCACCTCAGCACTGGAAAACTGCAACAAGCGTGATAAGGATTCTCCGATCGCGTTACTCATCAGGTGTCCGATATGAAATTCTTTGAACGGATTCGGGTCGGTGTATTCGACCATTATTTTCTTCTTCGAAAGATCGCTGTTCGCGCCCCACATATCTGTTTCGCCGGCCGCCTCAACAGACTCGGCGATCGCTGACGGCGCAAGATGGAAATTGATGAACCCCGGGTCCGCAATTTCTATTTTTGAAACACCATCAACGGTTCCGATTGCGGCAACCAATTTTTCCGCAAGTGCACGCGGCTTCATGCCCGCACTTTTTGCCTCTTTCAGTGCCACTCCCGTCGCGTAATCACCATTCGAAAGTTCTGCCGGAAATTCGAGTGGAACGTCCTGCGGTGCGACGGAAATGCCGCAGGGTTTGAGCGCCTCAGAAAGCGCTTGTTTTATAGCCCCTTTTACGTCCATTACGTTATTGTACCGCGTCAGACGCGGTGTACCGCCTTCCAAACCAATTCGTGAACCTCGCGGCGCGAGAGTAGTTTGCCTTTGGGGGCGCAGCGGATGGTGCACCAATTCGTGCCGCGAGCCATCTTTTGGTAGACCGCAGCGACTTTTTTCTGGTACGCGTTGTCGCGCTCGTGTTGGTCGCGCGTGCGCGTGCTCATGAGCTTGCGCGAAATTGCTTGCGGAACATCAAGATAGATGACCTTGTCCGGCTTCGGAAGCTTTATCTCCTTGAACGCGATGCCTTCGAACTGCCGCAAGAACGCAGCCTGTTTTTTGCCTGAAAGTTTCGCCGCGTGGTACGCGAACGTACTTTGCACGTATCGGTCGAATATGACGTCTCCTTTCTTCAGAGCCGCAACGAAGCTCTCGCGGGCGAGCGCGTAATCCATGAGGTACGGGATGGCCGAAAGATGCGGGTCGAGATGGCGAAAATCGCCGTACTCGCCATGGAGTGCGGCTTTGATGAGTTTGCCGACGGGAGTGCCATAGCGCGGAACGCTGAACACTGCCACCTTCTTCCCCTTCTGCCGCAAACGCTTCGCGAGAAGCGCAACCTGCGTCGCTTTGCCGGAACTATCGATACCCTCGAAAACGATGAGCTTATTCCGCATCGATGCCCATCGAACGCGCGGTGCCCGCGATTATCTTTTTCGCCTGGTCAATATCGGGTGCGTTGAGGTCTTCCATTTTCTCGGCGGCTATCTCTTCGAGCTGCTTTTGGGTGAGTTTGCCGACCTTGTTCTGCGGTTTCTGCGAACCTTTCTCGAGCCCGAGCTTTTTCAAAATGAGGCGCGAGGCCGGCGGCTTCTTGATGATGAAGGTGAACGAGCGGTCCTTGTACACCGTCATGAGGACGGGAAGGATGTTGCCCATCTGGTCGCGCGTTTGGTTGTTGAACTGGTTGACGAACTCGCCGATGTTGACTCCCGCGGGACCGAGTACGGTGCCGACGGGCGGCGCAGGAGTAGCCTTGCCGGCCTCAAGCTGCAGTTTGATCATTTTGGTGATTTCTTTTGCCATAGATTTAGACGCGTTGGACCTGATCGGCTTCGAGCTCTACCGGAGTCTCGCGACCGAACATGGGAACCAATACTTTAACTTTTCCGCGCTCTTCGTCAATCTCGCCCACCTTGCCTTCGAGGTCCTTAAAGGGGCCATCGATGATGGTGACGGCGTCGCCGGTCGAGAGATCGATGGTGTGCCGCACGTGCTCGCCCGAAGAACGCTTCAAGATCTTCTCGACTTCTTCCGGTTCGAGCGGGACGGCCTGGTTGGCAGTGCCGACGAAGCCGGTCACCTGCGGCGTGTTGCGCACGACCGACCATGCCTCGTCGGTCGCTATCATGTCCACCAAGACGTAGCCTGGGAATATTTTCTCGCGCGCCTCGGTCTTGCGGCCATTCTTTATCTTTATCTTCTTTTCGGTCGGCACGACGACGCCGAATATCTTGTCGCTCATACCGAAAGACTCGATGCGCTGCTTGAGGTTGCGCGCAACGGCATCTTCATAGCCCGAGTAGGTGTGTACTGCGTACCACTGTCTGTCCGTTCCGTGCGTCTGCTTTGCCATACTATTGTGTTGAACCGCTCGAAGGGGTCGCGCCGGGGATGCCGAATGTCGGACCGGATGCGGCCGGAGCTTGCGTTGTCGTTGGAGCCGCGTTCGACGTGGGTTGCTGCGTTACCTGAATGCCGCTCGACGTGCTCCCCTGCGCACCGACAACTCTCGCGAGGGCGGCGGTGAATGCTTCATCGAACGCGCCGAGGTAGGCTGCGATGAAAAGAGAGATGAGTGCGACAAGCGTCGTGTAGATGACCGTCTGGCGCTGCGTGGGCCAGGCGACGTGGTTGAGCTCGCTCCTCGTGTCCTTGAAGTATTGAATGATGGGGTTGGCCATAGTTCTCCTAAGTTAAAACCCCCGGCGGGGGTTATGGAAGCATCATATTCTTCCTAAAATCTAAGTCAAGCGGACGGGAACGAAACCCGTTTTTTGTTGCACATCTAGGGAACAGCTTTACCATTCTCTGTGCCGGACCCTCGCAAAAGAATTCTCAGCATACATAACAGAGGGGAAACAAAAACGGGTTTCGTTCCCGTCCGCTATCTATCTGATCTCGTAGGTCAGCGTCACGTCGTCCGTAATGGTGTTCTGGCCGGTCTGGATCTCGGGCGCCGGTGCGGCAAGATCTTTGGTCGAAGCGCCGCTCGCGTACATGACCGGATAAATACCCTGGTTGTTGTTCTCGTTGAAGCCAACCACGCCGACGAGCTGCACGCCGAGCGATTTGGCGAGGTTCTGCGCCTTGCCTTGCGCCTGCGCGATAGCCTTGTCGCGCGCTTGAGCTTGAAGTGTATCCTCATCCGAAACCGTGAATGAAAGTCCGCTCACGCTGGAGGCTCCCTTGGAGCCAACTCCGGAGAGGAGTGCACCGGCCTTGGTCGTGTCCTTCACTTTTACCGTGAGCGTCTCCGAAACCTGGTAGCCCGTGAGCGTTTGTTTCCCAGGCGGGCAGTAGATGCCCGAGCTCGCCGCGCCCGAGTCCGTGCTGTACACAACAGGTTGCGGACACACCGACTGACTATAGGAATACTGCGGGGTAATCTCGTAGTCGGTCGTTTGAATATCGGTGTCGGCGATTCCTTGGCTCTTTAGGTAATCGGTTATCGTGTTGCCGTCGTTGGTCGCTTTGGTCTGCGCGGTCTGCACGTCCGCCGCAGTATCCTGGACGGTCACGCTGAACGTGGCCGTATCGGGCACCGCGAACACCTTGCCCTCGCCGCTCACCTGAATGGTGTTAGTCGGAGAAATGCCCGTGCCGATGTAGTGGTAGCTCTTGAGTGCGCTCACGGTGAGCACGAGAAGAAAGAGTGCGAGCATGCCGAGCGCGGTCGCGGCCATGAGGCGCGGCCAGTGCGTCGCGGCGATTATTTTGTCGACAGCTCCTTCTTCCATGGTCAACAGTATATCATTGAATATTGCCGATGGTAGCGTAGGTGTTGATGAGACTCGGTATCTCGAACAGAAGTCCGATCAAAGGGACAACGAACAGGATGACGGACACGATAACGGTCCAGAGAATGATGCGATACAGCCTGCGCGCCATCGCGTATACCTCGGCCATCTGTTGCTCCATACGCTCCAGCCGCTGCTTCGTCTCCTCGTCCATCATGGGTAGTTTAACACGAGAAAGGCTGGTGCTCTGTTTTGTTTTCCGTCCCGATGTATGTTGGTAGTTACCTCGTGAGGGTCCGGCGCAGAGAATGATTACAGCTGTAGCTTAGACGTTCAACAAAACAGAGCACCAGCCTTTCTCGTGCACATCTTACGTTCGATGCGGCCATTTCTTATACTCGTGCCAGACAAGCCAGAACATGCCGATGTCGAAGAACGTGAGCAGTATGAGCGGGATCGAACCGGTCACCGAAATGCGGATTATCTGAAAGAGAATGAACAACCCCAGGAACGCCATTGCCGCCGGATACGCCCACGTGTAGTTGCGCCAGAGCGACACCGAGAGGAACGTCTTCACGAGCCCGTGCGCGATCAAATAAAGACCGCCCAGAACGAATGCTTCGTGTGATTGCGACGCGAGCGCGCGCAGGTGTGTGGCGAAGAAGCTGTCCGGGTCCTCAACGATCTCGTTGCGGGTAAGGAAAAAGGCCGCGCTGGCCAGCGTGGTGGTGAAGGGCGTAAACGTGAGAAGGGCGCCGAGTGCGACCTCGAGAACCCCATCAAGACCTTTGATAACGACGGTGAGGAGGAAGGCGTCATGAATGCGCTTTTCCTTGAAGTTCGAAGGCATATCAGGGCAGAGGAACCGGGTCGGCATGGAACACCGCGAACGATTTCGGGAACCACTTTACGCAGAGGACGTAGATGGTGTAGGTGATGAAATACGCCGAAGCGACGTCTATCGAATAGTGGTAATGTCCGACGAGAACGACGGCGGACATGTACAGCGACCACGCGAGAAATACATAGCGAAGAACTTTATCGCGCCAGAAAATGAGCGCCATCAAAAAGCACACGCCGACGTGCCCCGAAAAGAACAGGTCGCCTCCGAAAAGAAAGTGCCCTATCAAAACGCCCCAATCGCCGTTGGGCGGCATAGACGGGAATGGCGCCAAGTGCGTGAGCGACGTGAAAGCGGAGCGGATGAAGTAGAACGTCCCGAGGGCAAACACCGTAAAAGGGACGCGTTTGGGATGCGCAAGAAGGAGGAGCGTGATGAACGCGACGAGGAGGAGCGTGCCATAGGCGAAAAGAGCGTCTACGTCGAACGCGCGAACATTAGAAAGCACGATGTCAGTCACCGAATTGCTCGCACTTTCGGTCGCGTAGTTGATGGCGTAAAAGGAAACGACCACGCTCGCCGCGAAATACAGGAGGGACAGGAGAACGGACATGCGGAATTCGCTTCGTGAATAATGCGTTCGATACCGGCGCATAAGTTCCCGATGCGGGGCACTGTGACGGTGAAGCGCGGTTTCGGAGGCCATAGGAAGACTTATTTAGTATACTAAGCCTCAAGTCAGGAATAGCAATGATATGCAGGACGCAACCTTACGGGCAATCATGGCATGCGCAGTGTTCGCTGTGGCTGGGATCGTTGCATTTCTTTACTTCCCGCGCGCGAACGAAAGCCTCCTTTTGGCGGGATATTACGCGGTACTTGTTCTAAATACATTCCTTTCGATCAAGGCGTTCGCCGCCATAACGCCGAAAAATATCGTTCAGTCGCTCTTTGACGCCGCCCTCGTACTTACCTACATCGCGCTCGCGTTCTCGCTCGGCTCCGTGTTGCAGTTTTCCGTCGTTTCGTGGATTCTTTTTGTTCTTGCCAATGCCAAGTATGCGCATCTTGAACGCCTCGTTCCCCAAAAAGAGTTCCTGCGGCACAAGATGCGTATCAACTGGCTCGGGGCGCTGTTGTCGGCAGGGGCTTTCGTTATAGCCGCATTCGGCTTCCCTATCCCGGCCGCGTGGGCGCTCTTCTGTCTCTATGGGCTCGCCAATATCTATCTCCTCGGCATCGACCCGATGTACCGGATCAGGTAATTCGCGAACCTTGCGACTCGAGTACCGAAAGAAAACGTTCCGCCGACGTACGCCAATTGAAATGGCGGACGGAATCGCGGCACACTTCTTTTGAAAGACCGAGACATTTCACTGCAGCTCGCGAGAGGTCTTCGTCGAGATACCCATTGACGCCGTCTCGGATCATTTCCCTGGGTCCGATCACGTCGTGCGCCGCGACGGGGATGCCGAGCGCGAGGCACTCCGCAGTGGCAAGTCCGAACGTCTCGGTGCGCGAGGGCATGACCATCACATCCGCGCATGAGCACCAGTCTACGAGGGCACTGTTCTTTTTATATCCGACGAATTTCGCGGACGGATAGAGCGTTTCTAGTTTCTTGCGCTCCGGACCATCGCCGACGATAAGTTTCGTCCCTGGCAAGTCGAGTGCGAGGAATTCCTCGATGCTCTTTTCCGACGAGACCCGGCCCATGTAGAGGAATACGGGCTTCTCGAGTTCCGAAGGGCATGTGCCGCGACCGAAAAACATCTCATTGACGCCGAGCGGGCGCACGAAGATACGCTTGAGTCCGAACTGAAGCAACTCCTCGCGCATTACTTCCGTCGAGACGAGCGTGCACACCGCTTTGCTGTGGAACCACACGATGATGCGGATCAAAATACTTACCATGAAATCGCCGACCCATTTTTGCGCATAGAGATGATGCTGGCCATGGAGCGATGTCGTGAACGGAATGCCGAATTTCAGGCATGTGCGGCGGGCGTAAAGCCCAAGAAACGCTTCCGTTTCGATATGGATATAGTCGTAGTTGCCTGTGAGAATTTTTCTTCGAATGGACCCGCCCGCGAATATGGCGAGGCGCATTTCGGGATAGAACGGCAAGAACGGAATGGTAAAAAATTGGCTTGGCTCGAACACGTCTACTGTGTGCCCCATCTGCTCGAGCTCTTTTTTGAGGTTGGAGACGACCGTCGCGACCCCGTTGGGATGCGTGAACCACAAGTCGGTGACGAAGAGTATCCGAAGTGGCCGTCCACCCATACGAGTGTCCATGCTACCACGATGTGTATACTCTAGGGATATGACGGTCGCGATCGTATTGCAGTTCGTCCAGCAGTACGGATACTTCATCATCACGCCAGCCGCATTTTTGCTGGGGCCGGTGGTCGGTTTGGTATGCGGATTTTTGCTCAAAACAGGTACGCTTTCGCTCATTCCGACCTGCATCGCGCTCGTCATCGGCGAACTTGGGGGCGACGCTTTTTGGTATTGGCTTGGGTTGTACTATGGCGAAGCTGTCGTTCACGGTCCAGGAAAGTATGTTGGCATAACGCCAGAAGGAGTCGAACGCGCGAAAGCCCTATTTCGGCACAACCACGACCGCATCGTGTTCATTTCCAAAATAACCGGAGGCTTCGGATTTTCGACGGCGATATTCTTTACGGCAGGGCTCTCTCGCATCGCCTTCGCGCGGTATATTTGGATCAATGCAACAGGCCAGGCGGTGTGGATGGCCGGGCTTTTGGGGGTCGGATATTTTTTCGGTCAGTGGATCACCTCCGTCAATAATGTGTTCGACGCGCTTACCGCCTTTGGAACGCTTATTATGGTTATTCTGTGCTTCTGGGGATTCGGAAGGTACTTGCGGCGGCGAATGAGCGAATAGCTATGATACGCAAACTGGCCATCGTCACCGACGGTTGGTACCCGGTCGTTGATGGCGTGGTGCGTACGATCGAAGCGAGGAAAAAAGAGCTCGAGAAACGAGGCATCGAGGTGACCGTCATCAATCCGAATCTTTTTCAGAACATTCGGATGCCGTTCGACCACCAGGTGCGCATGGCGCTGTTCCCACGAGCGCGGATGCGAACTTTGCTTGCGTCAGGAAATTTCGACGCGATACACATCGAGACAGAGGGGCCTCTTGGCTCTGCGGCGCGAGCTGCATGTCGCAAGCTTAAATTTCCTTACACAACAGCGCACCACACCAACCTCGCGCTCTATATACGCATCAAGATAATGCCCGGACTCGACTGGCTCGTCTACGCATATCTTAGCAGGTTCCACAGGAACGCTACCCGGATGATGGTCTCGACGGAAACCTTGCGACAAAACCTCATATCGCACGGGTTCAAAAACGACATTGTTGTTGTGCCGCTCGGCGTCGACACGGAACTTTTCAGGCCACGCCCGGAAGAGCCGTCGCTTCCCTATCCAAAGCCCATCTTCACCTACATGGGGCGGGTGGCGCCGGAGAAGAGCGTCCGGGAATTTCTCGAGCTCGACTTGGCCGGAACAAAACTCGTCATCGGTGACGGTGAGGACAAAGAGAGGTTCGAAAAGGAATTCCCAGATGCGGTATTCACGGGGCTCAAAGAGGGGGAAGAACTCGCGAAACTTCTGGCCGGCTCGGACGTTTTCGTCTTCCCCTCCCGCACCGAGACCTTCGGTCTCACCATACTCGAAGCCCTTGCCTGCGGCGTACCTGCCGCAGTCTACGATTGCATGGGCTCCCGCGACGTAGTCACGAATGGGGTCGACGGCTACCTCTCTGAAGATCTCAAAGACGCGGCACAAAAAGCCCTCAAACTCTCGCGTGAAAAATGCCGCGAAAAAGCACTGCAATATACGTGGCCAAAATCTGTCGACATATTTCTTGAAAACCTCGCGCCGATCTCGCGCCAAAACTAAAACTCTCCTTTCTTTGCTGCAAGGGCCGTCAACGCCCCGTCGATGAGTTGTGTGTACTCCTTGGGCTGGTCATAAAATCGCGTATGGTGGCCTTTTACGGAATAGAAACCGTCGACGACCTTTGTTATGTCTTCGTCGGGCGATAACTTCTGCGACGCGAGGCTTCCTTGTTTTTCCATCAGCACCTTTCCGTTTTCCCCGGCCAGCACCTCCCCTGCTTCGTTCTTTGAGACTTCTCCGGTCATGACTTCCGCACGGAACATTTCGTCTTCCGGGCTTTGCACAATCACAATTCCAATGCCTTTTTCCTTGACCTTTCGCAAAAGATCGATAACTCTCACGTTCGCTATCGAATATAACTCCTTCACGACCTGTATCGGATGCTGCGTGATCTCTTTGCTTAGATCAAGGATGACAGAATCTTCCGGGTGAATGTCCCATTGATATCCAGGGTCGCCGCGCTTGTATGCTTCGTGCGCTTTGTTCATCGAGGGAACATCCTTGAGCTGATTCCGCCAAATTACCTGCACGAGAGATTCATTCGGATTCATTCCTGCCGGTTCTATAAGAACGATATTCCTGAAGCGTTCGGGGTATGCGTACGCCGCCAAAACGAGGTCGATGCAACCCTTCGAGTGCGCAACCGCGTCGGCTTTTTCGACGTGGGCCCCGTCGAGTGCGGCGGACATTGCAGCGACCTTCCGATACTCCGGGTCCATCGCCCGTTTGTCCAGGTTCGTTTCGTTCGGGTCATAATCGACCCCATGAGAACCGTCGACAACAAGTGTCCGCCTTCCGAGCGTGTAAAGCTCGCGCATATTTTTCTTCCACAATTCTGCCGTTCCCGTAAACCCGCTCACCAAAAGCGTCGGCACCGGAGTTTTCTCATGTTCCGGACGCATGTCGTACAAGTCGATCTTCTCGCCAAGCGGCGTGGTTATCTCTTGCGGGTGCTTCCACTGCTCGCTGAATTTTGCATCTTCTGGCGCGCGTTCGTCCGCCCTTTTTTGCTCTTCTTCAGGCGTTCGTTTCGGGTACAGCTGCTCAAAGCGCATGACCAAAGTCTAGCATCGTTTTCAACCTCAACGTTCATTTGACTCTCACGTCATTACAGATAGTCTTACAGAAGCTTCACAGAAATACCTAACCATTGGCAACAGGAGGGCCCGATGACAGTGAAATCTTGGCATGATGCCCAGCACGCTGCGGCCATACGTTTTTTTCTCGTTTCAGTTGTGATTGCGATCGCGCTCAGCCTTGCGGCGTACGTTGTCGCGGGTACCGAAATTGCCCGTGGGATCTTTTTGCTCATCTTTACAGCAATCGTGGGAATCACGATGATCTGGCTCTTCATCACCACGCCAAGTCCGCGCTAACCGCTTCACTGAAGAAGAACCGACCTTGTCGGAAAACCTCTTCGGCGGGGCGGTTCTTCTTTTAATTTGGCAAATCCTTCAAAAAAGAATTCATTATTCCCGCGATCTCGTCCGGGTAGTTGAGTGGCATGACGTGACTGCCGTGCGGGAGGACGACGAGCTTTGCGTTGGGCAGCGTGCTCGCGAGTCGGCGGATCTGCGCGACAGGCGAGATGATGTCATGCTCGCCATGGATGAGGAGGATGGGGACTTTCACGTCCTGCCACCATGCATCGAAATCGCGCTTGTAGAGATTGTCGAGGCAGAAAAGATACACATGGAGCGTCGTGTTCGGAATTTCGCGCAACATAAGTTTCGGGCTCAAGTCCCACACGCGCCCGAGGCTCTTGTAGTCGGTATGTTTGCCGGGTTTATTCGAGTAACTGAACAAACCGGCGATTTTGGCGCATCCCGCGACGAATGCTTCTGAAATGCGCGTGAGTAATATTTTCTTCGTGCCGTAGAGCGGATTGAGAAAGATCGCTGCCACCGCGCCTGGGCGCTCCTTCAAGAGGATGAGCATGATGAGGCAACTCAACGAACTTGAAACTGGAATGTATTTTTCGACGCCGAGGTGCGTGAGAAGCGCATCGATATCTCCTGTCATCTCCTCGATGCGGTAATCTTCGTAGCGGCCGGGCTTGCGTGATCTGCCGTGCCCGCGCAGATCAGGCGAGACGATGTTGTAGGCGCCTTCGAAATGCGGCTCATACGGCAGCCACACCGCCGAGCTCGGCGTGAGGCCGTGAACAAATACGAGGGTTGTCCTATCCGACCGTATCTCGCTCGAGCGATAGTAGATGCCGCGTTCCTCGAAAAAATGTTCCTGCAGCATATTCTTCTTGGGGCGATCGTCGGGAATCGAACCCGAATTGAGAGCTCCACAAGCTCCAGTGTTGACCGTTACACCACGATCGCCATCACAGTAGGGGCGAGTGTAGCACGTTTGGAACGCGATTACATTCCCTACATCGAGGCCAATTCCCTCGAACCAAACCCCGCCCAGAGCGCGACAAGCGCGACCAAAAGGTTGAGCAGATTGTCGGCGAAATTCACCACCATAAGCCCGAGAACGGAACTCCCCTCGATGAATCCCAAGACGGTGATGAGCGCATACACGATACCGAACACCTTGAAGTAGAGCCGCATGCGGGATTCGTCTTGTCTTGCCGCCAGTATGGCGAGCGCGCCGGTCGCGATGTAGACGACACTACTCATCGTATCCACGGCGAACACGCCGAATAAAAATCCGCCCGACGTGTCGAGCGGGATGAGTCCCAGCACCCCTATAACGAGGAGAACAACGCCGAATATCCATGCCATTCTTTTCATAAGATTTTTGGGAGTGAAGTGAGCGTCTAAATCTGGCCGTTCACACCATTGTGCTGCGCGCATCCGATGCGTCAAGCGCTCACGGTGGATTCTACTTGACTATCGTGGTCGAGGGCGATGAGGTGGCGACGTCCACGACCGTGAACGAAACGCGTCCTATTAGAGCCCCGTATTGGGTTACCACGTCGACACGCCACTTGCCGGGTGCGGGATCGAGGAGTTGCGAGTAGCCCTCGTAGCCGCCATCGCGTCCTCCCTGGATCGGATATTCGATGGTCGCTCTCGTCACCCACGTTCCGCTGGAAGCATCGTAGTAGCGCCACTCGTGCAATATCTGTGTCGAAAGTCCCGAGGGTGCGAATACCGACGTGTACACGTACACCCTTCCTCCAGGCGTCTCATGGAACACGCTCGGCAGAGGAAGGATGGCGTCGTACCAAGGTTCTTCTTCCCCGACGAGCGTATACGTGCCCGCGGACGCATCGCGCACGACGCTGTGGTAGACGCCCGCGTCCTTGAGCGAGAGTGGCAGAGGCGGGATCGCGTTGGTGAAGTAGAGGACGTTGAACAGGACGTAGATGACGGCTATCGCGCGAGCCGTCACGGTCAGCTGCCCCTTCGTTTCGGGGACCACGCGGGTAAGGAGCGCGATGAAAAGCGCGACGAGCGCGAGCGCGCAGGCACCGCTCGCGGCGAACATCCACGGACCGATGGCGTGGAAGACGACCGGCAAGAAGAAAATGAAGAACGAGAAGAGCGTCGTGAAGAGAATGGACAGCTGCACCGGCACGCGCACGTAGAAACGCAGAAAACGCTCGTTGCCTAAGAGAAGCGCTGCGACGAGTATCACAAATATCCAGCTCGCGGCATAATCGGCGCTCCGTGAGTAGAGCGAGAGGAATCCGCTGAAAAGCCCACCGAAGGCGAATTGCACGACCACAGGAATGATAGGCGCAGCATCGACCCAGAACTTTTGCCGCAAGCGCCCCGTTTCGATGAGGTTGATAAGAATGATGCCGGCGCTCGAAACGACGAGATAAAAAATGAAAAGCGCGTCGGTTGTCCAAAGGTCGACTCGGCGCAAAAGGATTAGGTTGTCGGAAACGAAACCGGCAACGAGCGAAAGCGGCGAGACATACCGCTCGTACCAATGCACGAGTTCTTTCACATTTTTGGGAAGATACTGGCGTATCATCCGCGCATCATAACAAACTTCGCTGTGCGCAGGGGGAGACTCGGTCACGCGTCGTTTTCTGCTGAAAACGCGCGCGGCCCCGACTCGCGCCGTCGCGCTCCGTCTTTCGAGTCTCTGCTCCCAACGCAAAACGTGTCCGCAAGGGACACGTTTTGCGTTGGGTGCGCAGGGGGAGACTCGAACTCCCATGCCCTTGCGGGCGCTACCACCTCAAGGTAGTACGTCTACCAATTTCGCCACCTGCGCGTTCGATAAATATACGGCGAGGCGCAAAGAAAAGCTACTCGCTTTTCTCCACGGCCTTCTCGTCCGTCGGTGCGGTCATCTCCTCGACGATCATCTCTTTCTCCGCTTCCGTTTCCTTGGCAAAATCTGCGGGGACGCCTTCCGCTTCGGTGGCTCCGACCATGCGCGTGCGGCGCAACTGACGACGCGCTTCGCGCGCGACTTTTTCGCGGATGTAGTAGAGCTTGGCGCGGCGGACGCTCGAGCGCTTCACCACTTCTATTTTGTCTATCATCGGCGAGTAGAGCGGGAACACTTTTTCGACGCCAACGCCGGAGAGCGTGCGGCGCACGGTGAATGTGCCGCCCGCTTCGGTGCCGTGCTTGCGAGCCAAGACGAGCCCTTCGAATATTTGGATGCGGTACTTCCCTTTTTCCTCGATCTTTTGGTGCACACGCACCGTGTCCCCCGGCCGAAGGTCGAGGTTCTTTCGCATGTCCATGTCTATCGGTGATATCGTGATCGCCATACTTTTGTCGCGGCACTATAGCACTCTCATGCCGCAAATTCAACTCTTCGCACGCGTCGCTCGCCCATTTTGTGCACCCTGAGAGATTTGAACTCCCGACCTTCGCTGTGTAAAAGCGCTGCTCTACCACTGAGCTAAGGGTGCCCTCCCCTCGGTTGGAATCGAACCAACATCAACGGCTTAGAAGTCCGCCGCACTATCCATTGTGCTACGAGGGGACACTAAATGTAACCCGAAACCGAGGCCCTTTCTACTTCGACGGGTCCGCGACCTGCGGCGCGGGCGACTGCAGGATGGACTGGTACTGTGCCTGTCGCGCGGATAACGTGCCGAGTTCGCTTCGCAGTTTTGCGGGATCCAACGGCGGCGGTGCAGAAGTGGGCGCTTGGACCGAATTCTCTGCCTGGGTCACTGCCGACATTTCATGCACTCCCAGAAGCACCGAGGAGAGAAGTGCAAGAAACGCGATGACGAGAAGGGTGCGCCAGAGCAGTTCGCCGAGCGCGTGGATATTCTCCGGCTCGCTCCGATAGCTCCAGACCTCCTTGACGCGCGACAATGAGAAAAAGTCGAAGGTCATGATGAGACGTGGGCGCTTGTAAGAACGCTGATACGCGCGGTGAGTTGCCAAGAGCTGCCTTGACCAGGACCAGAGCTTGGAAGCTGTTCAAAGTCGAGTTCTTCGACGTTCGAAGGAAGCGGCAGGGACCCAAAAAGTTGCGCCGCTCTCCACACTTGCGCGAACGTGCCGGTAGATTGCACGACGAACTCGAGCTGGCTCACGCCCGACGTCGGATTTTGGTGGGTCGCGGCCGTCGCGGACCCGATGGTCGTCTTCGTGCCGGCCGCCTGCCCGGCACTCTGTATCGCATTGGCGATGCCAACGACGTCCGTCCCGACGAATCCGTCGAGTGTCGCGCGGTCGGATGCGGTATCCACCACGATCGCATGCAGTTCTATCGCGTTCACCTGCTGCGCGTTCTGAATGCTCGAAGAGGAAAGCGCTTCGGCGCGCGCGGCGAGGCGCGCAGAGGTGTCGGAAAAAAAGAACCACGCTGCGCCCCACATGGACAACGAAAGTGCGAGTGCGGCGAACGAACCGTATGTGAGAGAGGTTCGCATATTAGGGGTTGATCTTCATCGTGATAGTAAAACCGCCGCCTTGGGAACCCAAAAGCGCGGAGACCGGCACCGAAACGTTGCTGAACCGCAGGTCGCTTTGGAGCGCTTGTTGGAACGTGTTCACGTCTCCCGGCGTATCGGCGTGGCCTGCGATCGCAATGGACTGTTGCGTGACCGAGTAGGAAATATTGTCTACATGGACGCCTTCTCCCCGCTGCGAGAGCGCCGCAAGCAAGGCGTCCAACGATGATGTGGCCGAGACGGGTTGCAGCGACGTGAGGAGCGCCTTGGTGTGCGCGACCGCCGCACTATCGGCCTTGGCATCGCCGCTTTGTGGAGAGAGGTCCTGCGACGCGGCGGGAGCGAATGAGGCGATCGCCAGCGCGGCGGGCGTGAGTGCGATGATAAAAAATGACGCGGATACGAACAGGACCAGCGCCGTCGCAAGCAAAAAACGGCTGCGGAATTCCGCTTTCATTCTCTTCTGTGCCGGTGGTGGAAGAAGGTTGGACATGGTCAATCGCGCAGTGCGAGCCCTATCGCGGTCGCATACTGGAGGGAGTTGCGCCGTTCGATGGGCGGGATGTATTCGTCGAAGGAACACACGTTGTTCCAGACGTTCGGGCGCTCGACGGGCGCCTGTACCCGTCCCGCGATGTAATCCGCGAGGCCTTTCATGTTGGCACTGCCGCCAAGGAGAAGCACGTGAGAAACCGGAGAGACGCGTTCGCCGCGATCGTTCCTGCGCGTATCCCAGTAGTTGAAATGCCGCGCAACTTCGCTTCCGAGCGCGCTCGCGGCGCCGGAAACGGCCTCGAGGCCGGGCGATTTCACACCGCCTTCGGGAAGAAGGCCCTGTTCATTCTTCCACAATTGCACTTGTTCTTGCGAAAGATGCATTTTCTCCTTCAGCGCGCGGTCGACGGCTTCGCCGCCGATCTCGACGGTCGACGTAAAAATGGGAATACCGGATTTGAGGACCGCGAATCCGGTGCGTTTGAAACCGAAATCGACCAAAAGCGCGATATTCCCCGGTGACATGCGTGGGACCGCGGCGCGGGCTATGGAGCGCGCCTCTATCTCGAGCGACAGGAGCGAAAATCCCGCGTCCGCGAAGGAGTCCGCATAGCTCTCCGCGAGCTCGCGCGGAAACACGACGACGCCGATCTCCTGGGCGTCGCCTTCTTGCCCCGGAATGAGGTCGAAATCGTAGACCGCGGCGGTGGGCGGGATCGGCACGCGCGCCTCGAACTCGAACTCGATCATGCTGAGTATCTGTTCGCGAGATGAACCCGCGGGCGCGCTCAAGCTGAAGACGAACGCGGATTCTTCCGGAAGCGCGGCATGCACGGCCGTTACACGCGGCATCTTCCTTTTTATCGCGCGGAGTGCTTCCGTGAGGCGTGCGGGGTCCTGGATGACGCCCGCAGATACTATTCCTCCGGGAAGCGGCTCCTGCCCCCATGCTTCCACCTTTCGGCTCCCGCGCCCCGGGCGGCTCAAGGCGATCCACTTGATCGACGCGTCGGAAATGTCTATCCCTGCACAGCGAGGAGAGAGAAAATTCGGAGCGGGGAACATGCGCGAGAACAATCCCCCGCGCTTCCCGGCACTCCCAGAAGGACCGGCGCGTTGCATTGTGAAATTATATCATTGCCAGCGACGCATCACTTCAACTTCGTCCCCGGCAAAACATCGCGTTCCGGAAATAAAAGTGCGACACCATTCTCGTCCGATGCCGCAAGCAACATTCCTTGGCTTTCCACACCGCGCAGCATCTTCGGCGCGAGGTTCACGATGTAGGGTAGGCGCTTGCCGACGAGCTCTTCTGGCTTTTTCCACTGCGCGATTCCCGAGACGATGGTTCGTTCCCCTAATTCGCCCAGGTCGACGGTGCATTTGATCAGTTTGTCGGTATCCGGCACGAGCTCGGCGGCAACGATCTTCCCGATGCGGATGTCGAGTTTGGCAAAATCGTCGTAGGAGATCTCTTCGGCCATATTGCAATTCTAACGCGAAGCGTTCATATCCAAAAATCGCTGCAGAATGAGCGCCGCGGCCGCAGCATCGTCGTGTTCTTTCCCCTTGGGCGCGTGACGCGAGGCCTCTATCGAAGAGAAAACCTCGAAGCCTCTGGAAAGGGGCAGCCCGGTTTCGCGCGCCAGCACCTCCATGAACCTTTCGGCCTCCGGTGTTACGGGATTCTCGCCACCTCCGTGAGAGCGGGTATCACCGACGACGATGGCTTCGACACGTTCTTCCTGAGCGGTGCGCACAAGCCGCGTCAAAAGCTCTTTGTCGTTAGCGAGCGTCGCCCGTGGGAATGCGATCGTCCCGCGCTCGTCGGAAACCGCGACGCCCACGCGTTTCGAACCATAATCAACGCCCAAGTACTTCATTAAGCCAAGTATACAGAACGCGAAACGCCTCGTCGCCCTGGCGGGGCGAAAGGGGTCGGGAAAACTGTAGTTTTCCCGTGGAGGAGAGCAGCGACCCGTCTTTGGCGGGGAGTGTTGAGACCTGCGGGTTCTCAAAAGGCATTTCGTGTTCATGATGAACGCGAAACGCCTGTCTCGGGGTCAAGAGACAGGCGCTCGCTTGAGGCTTTTGAACCCCAATTCGCTGGGCCCTCTGCGCTAGAGGCGCGAGGGAATGCCAGCTACAGGTAGTACATCCTTTCGAAACTCTTATTTCAGTCCCCCACTTCCCGTACGCCGAAGGCGTGCACGGTGCCGGAGGCTTGGTCGCCGAACACGACCACCGTGTCTCCGACGTCGAATCCGCCGCCAAGCGGAAGTCTCGTTGAGGGCCCGAGGATGACCGTCGTGGTTCCGGCCTCGTTCTCATCGGCGAGCAAGAAACCCCCCGGGATCATGGATACGATCGTGCCGTGGTAGATGCCGGGCACGTGTTCTGCCCCCACGCGGTAAATGACGTCGAGGGGTGGCGGCAATCCTCCAGGAAGTCGCGCATCGTGCAGAAGTCCAGCGTGGATGCGGGTGCGTTCGAGCGCATACCCGCCGCAGACAACGATGACGAGGATGGCGAGCACGGAAACGAGGAGCGGCGTCCGATAGCCGACGCGGTAGCGGCGCACCAGTATTTCAAGTATCACGAGGAATAGGACCAAAAGCGTGATGAGGATGAGCGGTAACGCCGCGAAGAACGCGAAGAGTCCTCGCATGCCGAAGACAGGGACGAAAAGTGCGCCGTCCTGCCGGAGCGTGAAGATGGCAAAGCTCGTGATAAAAAGGAGTGTGAGCGCGAGGATGATGACACCCAGCGCTGCGAGCGCGCCGGAGAGGACGAATTTCCACCGCGGGCGCATATGCACGCGCCCCGAATGGATCGCGTCCATGACGTTCTTTTCGAGCGAAGGCTGTTTGTTCGGTTCAACCATATAAATTCTTTTTCGCGGCTATCCGCTTCAGGCTCGCTTTGCCGCGGGCGAGCCTGACCCCGACCGTCGACATCGGTATGCGAAGCACGTCCGCCATGTCTTTATAGCTTAACCCCTCGAAGTAGTACAAAACCAGAGGCTCGCGATATTTCGGGTCGAGTTCGTCGAGACACTGCTCGAGTATCTCCTTGGTATCGCGCTCGAGCGCCTGATCGTCGGCCGTTTCCCCCGCGGCGAGATGCGGAAAAACGACGTCGAGATCGATGCCGAAAACGGGTCCGCGGGCACGTTTTTTGATGGCATTGACGAATTCGTTGTGCGCGATGCGATAAATCCAAGGCGAAAAGCGCCGTGTCGCATCGAAGCTCTGGATGTTCTCGTATGCCTTGATGAACACTTCTTGCACGATGTCTTTCGCATCGTCCGGATCGCGCAGGAATTTGCGCGCGTAGCGCATAAGTTTGTCCTCATACCGTTCGACGAGTTCGCCGAAAGCCTCGCTGTCGCCTTGTTGCACGCGCGTTGCCACTATTTCGTCAGTTTCATTCGCCATTGAGTTTGGAGGTTTTGAGCCGCTCCGGCTCCAGAGCCTTCAATCTCACCACCTTGACGCTAAGCCCCGCCTTAGTCAAATCATTCTCCAAACGGTCTACGTAGTCGCCGTGTTGGTCGTATCCGAGCGCGATGATATCTGGTTTTGCGGCAATGATGTGGTCGAGATATCCTTCTTCGTCACCAAGCACGACCTCATCAACGAGCGGATGCGCGGCGAGAAGAGCTCGCCGTTCGTCGGCCGTGTTGCGAGGCTTCTTGCCCTTTATCCGAACCACGTTCTCGTCGCGAGCGACGGAAACGATCAGGTGCGGCTCCTTCGCGAGCGCTCGTGCTTGTGCAAAAAAATCCTCATGTCCCGCGTGGACCATGTCGAACGTGCCAAAGACCATGATGCGGGTCATGCCACGACCGTCTCCTCCTGATTCACTCGCGAGAGCATGAACATTGCAAAGAGAAGAAGTGCGGTGCCGGCCCACTGGCCGAGGAAAAGGCCCAGGAACGTCCCCGCCGCCCAGTTGCCGGGAATGAAGTACGCGTTGACGAATACGGCGGCGAGCGGAAAACCAAGTTCTGCGATGGTCGCGATGGAAGCGCGCGTGTACTGAAGTCCATAGTAGTAGAGGAAGAGCGAGAATACGCCGGATGCGAAGGCAATGATGACGATGAACAATACGTCGGTGCCGGTCAGGACACCCGGAGCGGGGAACGTTCCCTGCACCGCGTTCAACGCGATGAGAAAGAGAAGCCCGACGACGAACCGGAGCGACGTGAGGGTCTGGAACGCCGCCGTGCGGAGTACGTATTTGCCGAAAACGGTAGAAGCGCCCCACAAGAGCGCTGCGAGAAGTGCGAGCGATGCCCCTATCACGTTGGGATTAAACGTTTCTCCCACATACGTTTGCGGGATGAGGTTCGGAAAACTGACGAGGTATGCGCCGAAAAGCGCCACACAGGTCCACAGCCAGAATCGTTCGTGCAACTTCTCACCCAAGAGAAACCATGCCAGCCCGATCGCTATCAACGGCTGTACCTTTTGCAATACGATGGAGACCGAAGGGTTCACGTAGTGGAACGATTCGGTGAACGCGACGGAGGCGAGCGCTGAACCGCACACGCCGATGAACACGATGGCGAGCCATTCGCGACCGGATATCTTTTTGAGGTTGCCCCAGTTGAAAAGCAGGATGGGTATCGCGACGAGACACGAGACCGCGTGCTCGCCGAGTACGATGAAATTTGAGGCGAGCGCTTGCGTGAGGTGTAAGCGGAATGGCGCATCGGAGGCCCAGAGCATCGCCGCGGCGAACACGATGGCGGGTCCCCATATCGCGAGTTTGCGGGCGTTGCTCATAGACCGAAGTATTGTCGCACGCCTTTGATGTCTTCCGCAATCGCTTTCTTGAGTTCGGCGGTGTGTTCAAATCGCTTGTCATCGCGCATCTTCTTCAAGAGGTGTATCTCGACTTCCTTGTCGTAGAGGTCGTCGGAGAAATCCAAAAGGTGTGCTTCGAGTATCTTGCGCGACGTATTGGCGTAGGCGACTGCAAGATACCCTTCTCCGTCGACGAACACCTCGGCGGCGAAGATCCCCTCTGGCCTGTCGCCCTCGAACGGGATATTGATCGTCGGGAACCCCAACGCCGTTCCTCGCCTATCCCCCTTCTGAACGACTCCCTTGTACCGCATGGCGGCATCGTACCATTGCGAAAAAGGCCTCGCGAGGTAGTATCCGCAACAGGACCGATATCGGTCAGAATAGAGAGGGTTAGGTTATGAGCGAACTCTTGCACCACCCAGCACTCCGGCGCTTCCACCCAAGCAGTCGCGGACTGGTTCGCATGGCGTCCCCTCTTTCGAGCGCCATCAATCCGTTCGCAGAAGACAGGGTGCGCATTACTCCGGCGGTCTTGTATGACGATACCTTTAACTCAAAAGCCCCGGTCGCGTACGAATTGATCTACGCCGCGATCAACTCGGGAAAAATAACCTCGAAGACGAAGGTCGTTGCTGCGTCGAGTGGTAACACGGGGCTCGGCATCGCGCAGATCTGCAAGGCTGTCGGCTTGTTGCGCTGCGAGATTGTCATGCAGAACGATACGCCCGGTTCAAAGGTCGGCACCATCTCGGCTCTCGGGCATCCGATCGATACGGTGCTCCTCAGCTCGGGAACCGTCCAATATGCGCGCGAGAAAGGCCAGCAGCCCGGCTGGTACAACGTCGATCAATACGCCGACCGTGCGAACCTGCTGGCGCAATTCAATTACATGGCGCCGCAATTGTGGGGCATCTACGGGAACCGGATCGATCTGATCGTCGTTCCCGGCGGAACGCTCGGCACTGCGGGCGGTCTGCAGAAATATGCGCAGAATGCGGGCTTTAAGACAAAGATCGTCCTCGCTCTGTGCGCAGACGGCCAAGAGGTCCCCGGCGCTCGGGACGAGGCGCGCATCCGTCGCGACGTGAAGATCGCTTCAGTGGACAACTTCGAGTACCGCATGACGGCGACGAGGTACCAATCCTTTCTCGCGAGCTATGCGATGTTCTCCGAGATCGACTGGACGCCGGGCGGGCCAACCTCGGGACTCGCGTTGTCAGTCGCGTTGCGCTTCCTGCAAAGACACAAAGATGCGAAGACTCTCGATCAATTTCGGGGGCCTGACGAGAATCTCAACGTCGTTTTTTTGTGTCCTGACGACTACCGCTTGTACGGCGATCTGTATCGAAGCACCTTGAACAAAGACCGGGATTTTTCCTTCTCGTCGATCCCGTTCTCGCGTCTTCTCGAAGACGCATGAACTTCAACGCGAAAACGGGCACTGGAAATAAACCCCCCAGTGCCCGTTTTTTATGCGTTGTTATACTCATTTGATGAGCTCATTCGAGGGGGCGCTTGTACGTACAAGCGATGTGTTAGAACCGAAATTGCAACAAGTCCTCTTGGGCGAAGGGCGCTTGAACGAAGCGATGCGGTACGCGGTTTTGGGCGGCGGGAAACGGTTCCGTCCTTTTTTGGTTCTGGAGAGCGCCAAGCTTTTTGATGTTCATCAGGAGAACGCGCTGAATGTGGCTGTCGCCGTGGAGCTCGTACACTGTTACTCACTTGTACACGACGACCTGCCCGCAATGGACAACGATGACATGCGTCGCGGAAAGCCCTCGGTGCACAAACAATTCGGCGAAGCGACGGCGATACTTGCGGGCGATGCGCTCCAGAGTCTCGCGTTCGAGATGTTGGCTGGCGAAAAAACGGAACTGACACTGGAACTCGCGCGAGCAATCGGCCGCTCTGGCATGGCGGGAGGCCAGCAACTAGATTTGGATGCGACCGCGGATATCGAACGCGTGGCAGCGCTGAAAACAGGCGCGCTCATTCACTTTTCTGTCTTGAGTGGCGCGATACTTTCCGGCGCGGAACCCGAGGACAGACATGCGCTCGATGTATACGCGCAGCACCTGGGGCTCGCCTTTCAACTATCAGACGACATTCTCGATGCAGCCAAAGATGCTGCGGCCGGCAAACGAACGCTCGTAACGACGCTAGGCATTCCCGGAGCAAAAGATCGGCTCGAGCAAGAGGCGCGGGATGGCGGCAAGGCGCTGGAGAGATTCGGGGCTCGCGCTAGGACGCTGCAAGATGCCGCCGCATTCATGGCGCGTCGTGCGGCGTAGCGCTACGGCAAGACCGAAGCGAAAGAGAGTGCGACAGAGAACACGAGCAGGACGGCGAGCGAAATAAAAAAGAGTTTCCGCGCCCACGCATCCTCATTTTCTGCCGTGAATCCCTGCGTCGCGAAGCCGAACCAAACGAGTGCCGCAAGTTCGACGACAAGTACGTACGCATATCCCGCATACCCAAGGAATGTCAGGAGCGATGCGGCGAGCGCGAAGCCGATGATATAGAGAAGAATCTGCCGCTTGGTCTCATGCGTCCCCTTCCGGAGCGGCAAGACGGGGATCCCGGCAGCCGCATATTCCCGGGAGCGGTACGTGGCGATCGAAAAGAAGTGTGGCATCTGCCACAGCGCGAGTATCAGAAAAAGGATGAGTGCGACTAAGTCGAGCCTGTCCGCGACCGCGACATAGCCGACGACGATGGGCACTGCGCCGGCAAGGCTGCCTATCTCGGTCGCCCAGTGCGTCGTTCGTTTGGAAAAGCTGTACACGAACACGTAGATGAGGAATCCGGCGAGCGCGACCAGCGCCGCCAACACGTTGACAAAAACGAGGAGGAGCGCGAAGCCGACGACGCCAAGCACGCCGGCGAACACGAACGCGTTCGTATTGGAAATAGCGCCCGTTGCAAGTGCCCTGTCCTTAGTGCGCTCCATGTTCTTATCGATGTCTCGATCGAGGTAGTTGTTGATCACGCATGCGGAGGCGATGACGAATCCGAGCCCGAAGACGGTACCCAAAAAATTCTCCGCATTGACCTGCCAGCGCGAGGCAAAGAAATATGCTGCAACGGTCGTGATCAAATTCCCGTAGATGATGCCCGGCTTCGCGAGGTTGTAGTAGGTTTTGAACATAGATTAAAAATCCAATTCCATTCTGACCCAGTTATCTTCTCGCCCTGTCTCTCTGAACCCCCAGCGCTCATATATTTCCTGAGCCTCTTCATTGTCTTGGTCGGTCAGGAGGTACATCCCTTTGGGAGAGTGGGGGGAGTGTTGCGCGCGCTCTTTCGCGTTGCGGAAAAGTTGCCCGCCTATTTTCTTCTTTTGTAACTCCGTGCGCACATAGAATCGCCTGAATTGAAAACGCTCATGCTCCGGCCTCCAGAACATTCCGCACATCCCCACCACTTGGCCCTGTCTCTTGGCAACGAGAAAGTACTCATCCTCGCCCGCTTTTTCGATTACCGGTATTAATTCCTTTATCCCTTCTTCGGGAATTATCGAACCCACATTTTCTTCTGGAAGTTTACCGGCATCCATGCGGGCCACAATGTTTTCGTACCGAAGTTGTGCCATTGCTGGCAGATCTTCCGCTCGCGCCACCTCGATGATGACCGGTATGCGCTCCAGCTTGGAATCGTCCATATTCAAAATCCGCCCTGGCTTTGCATATACTGCTCCATCTGCGACGCATCCGGCATCATGCGCAAATTCAGACTGAACATGATCCATAGCGAACCGGAGACCAGGATGCCAACGACGAGAATCGCGAACCCAAAAATGACAAGCCGTTTACGCGAAGCGCTTCCTCGCCCGAGGTGGAGAAAACACACGACCTGCACGATGAACTGCACGAGCGCGGCCGCGACAATGGCTGCGACGAGCCTCACTTGCGGAAGCGCGTGTTGTGCGACGAGAACGTAGGCGCCGAGCGTGAGCGCAAGCGAGAGAACGAAGCCCGCGACATAGGCGCGTGCAATCCCGTGCGAATGAGGCCACGCGCCGATCTCCTCGAAATAGTTTTTCATAGCGCTCCCATCAAATATACGATGGTAAATATGAATATCCATACGATGTCGAGAAAGTGCCAAAAAAGGCTAAACAGAGCCAATTTTCGCATATTGCCCCTCGAGAATCCGCGCTTGAGGATGGCGATCGTGAGCGAGAGCAGCCACAGGAGGCCAACGGCGACGTGAAGCCCGTGCGTGCCGACCAGCGTGAAGTACGCCGAGAGGAATCCGCTGTGCGAGGGACCGTATCCTTGCGCGACGAGGCGCGTGAACTCCGAAACTTCCATCCCGACGAATGCCGCTCCGAGAACGAATGTCGTCGAAAGCAACAGAATCGCCGCTTGCACTTTGTCAGCGCGCGCGGCAAGGAGCGCGAGGCCGCAGGTGAAACTGCTCGTAAGGAGTGCGATCGTTTCGATGAGCACGTACGGCAAGTTGAAGATGTTGCCCATCGAGGACCCTCCGAATGCGGGGCCGCGCAAGACGGCGAACACGGCGAACAGGCTCGCGAAGAGCACCAAGTCGGTCATGAGGTACGCCCAGAATCCGAAAACGGCGGTAGAATCCGCCGCGCGTTCTTCGGGAGAAAGGGTGTCGCTCGCGTGGGCTTGGGTTTCCATCATACGGTTATCGCTTCGTCTCGTCGCAATCCGGCCTCACGGTGCACGATCTCGGACGCGGTGACGACATATTCCGCGTCCTCGTCGAACGTGCGCGCGAGCGCGGTCACGATAGCGCCGAGCGCGCCGAATATCACGAGCCACCAGATGTGCCAGACCGCGCCGAACCCGAACGCGAAGACGAACGTTGCAATGATGAGCCCTGCAGCACTCTCTTTGGGCATATGGAAGTCTTCCGCCTGCATGTCGTGGTGTATCTTCGTGTGTTTGTATGCCCAAAACTGATCGCGCGCATGGACGAGCGGAAGTGCCGCGAAATTGTACGCGGGCGGGGGCGAAGCGACCGACCACTCGAGCGTGCGGCCGCGCCACGGATCGCTGCCGACCTTGTTTGCGTGCCGCTTCCTGATGCTCGCGATGAGCTGCGCGACCTGGCAACAAAAACCGAGTGCTATCAGAACGGCGCCGACTCCCGCAACCGCAAAAAGCGGCTGCCAGCCCAGCGCGGCGGAATAATGGTCGAGCCGCCTCGTCGCGCCCTCGAGACCAAGGAGGTAGAGCGGGCCGAACGCAAGGATGAATCCGGTGAGCCACAACCAGAACGCGCGCCTTCCCCACTTTTCATCGAACGTAAAGCCGAAGAATTTCGGGAACCAGTACGTGAGTCCCGCAAAGTAGCCGAAAAGCACGCCGGAAACTATCATCGTGTGAAAGTGCGCGACGAGAAAGAGCGAGTTGTGCAATTCGTAGTCGGCCGGTGGTTCCGCCATGACGACGCCCGCGACCCCACCCAGCGTGAAGAGCACGACGAACCCGATGAACCACAGCATCGGTGTGGTGAAGCGGATGCGTCCACGGTACATCGTGAAGAGCCAGTTGAATATCTTGACGCCCGTCGGCACCGCGATGACCGCCGTCATGATGCCGAAGAACGCGTTCACATCCGCCTCCGCGCCCATCGTGAAAAAGTGGTGCAGCCATACGATGAACGACAGCACAACAATGGCCCAAATGGAGAGCACCATCGACGTGTACCCGGCAAGTTTCTTGCTCGAAAAAACGGGCACGATCTCGGAAAACACCCCGAACGCCGGCAAAATGAGGATGTAGACCTCCGGATGTCCCCACGCCCATATCAAATTGACGTACATCATCATGTTGCCGCCTCCGCCTGCGGTGAAAAAATGCATGCCCGCGGTGCGGTCGAGCCACAAAAGCGCGAGGGTCACAGTGAGGATCGGGAACGCGAACACGACGAGCGACATCGAACCGAGCGTCGTCCAGGTGAACATCGGAAGGCGCATCCAGGTCATGCCCTTCGCGCGCTTCTTCACGATGGTCGCGATGAAATTCACCCCCGAGAGGAGGCTTCCCAAGCCCCCGATCTGCAGTCCCCATATCCAATAATCAACCCCAACGGTCGGCGAATATTGAAGTTCCGAAAGCGGCGGATACGCGAGCCAGCCTGCGGTCGAGAAGTCGCCCAACAAAAGCGAACAGTTGATGAGCGCCGCACCGGCAAAAAAGAGCCAGAAGCTCAAGGAATTCAAGAATGGGAACGCAACGTCGCGCGTCCCTATCTGGAGTGGCACAACGAGGTTGATGAGCCCGAACATGAGTCCCATCGCGACGAAAAAGATCATGATAGAACCGTGCGCGGAGAATATTTGTTGGAAATGGTTCGCGCTCACGATGCCGAACGAATCGCCCACCGAGGTCGCCTGCTGCGCGCGAAGGAGGAGCGCGTCGACGCCGCCGCGCACGAGCATGATGCCCGCGACCGTGATGTACATGATGCCGATCTTTTTTGGGTCGAGCGATGTAAACCACTCCTTCCACAGCCATCGCCATGAACCGGAGAAGGTGACGAAGGCGAGTACGGCCAGTATGCAGGCCACCATATAGATGGCGCCGCCCCACGCGATCGGATTCTGCGGGAGAACCGACCACGAAAGCTTGCCGAATATGAGTTCCTGCCAGTTCATGGTGTCATGTTCATTCCCTGCATTCCATCCGCCGTCGAGGCGGGATCCATCATCATGCCACTGCCGGGAGTCATGTATTTATTTTCTACGGAACCAAACAGGTCCACGGAAACCGGCCAGTAGTACGAGACAGGATTATACTCGGTCGGCTGGGCGAGCGACGCGTATGAACTCTCTGTAAGTGGCGCAAGTCCGGTCTTGGCGGCGGTCACCCATTGATCGAACTGCGTTTGCGGAACGGCTCGCGCAGTGAACGCCATGCCCGAGAAGCCGTCGCCGCTTATGTTGCCGGAGAAGCCGTTGAAGTCTCCCGTGCGGCTTGCCATGAGATTGAGTTGCGTGGTCATGCCGGGCATCGCCATGATCTGACCCCCGAGTTGCGGTATCCAAAAGGAATTCATCGGTGCATCGGCAGTGAGATAAAAATGGACCGGTGTCCCAACGGGAAATTCGACGAGGTTCACGCTCGCGATGCCTTGTTCGGGATAAATGAAGAGCCACTTCCAGTCGAGAGCGACGACGTCGATGGTCATCGAAGGAGTGTTCGCTTGGAGCGGTTTGTAGGGATCGAGTGCGTGGGAACTTTGCCAGGCGATGATACCGAGGATGAAAATGATGATGGCGGGGACGACCCACCAGACAACCTCGGCGACCCAGTTGTAGTGGTCCCATTCGGAATGATGCTCGTGCAGGGCCGCGTGGCCGCCTTCGCGGTAGCGCCACGAGAACGCGAAAAGCATTACGAAAACCGGCACGACAACAAGTGCGCACAAAAGGAGTGTAGTGAATATGATGTTCCTCTCCGCGAGCGCGACGGGCCCGGCAGGGTCGAGGATGGCGATGTTGGCGTGCTGTGCATAGATGACGGTCGCGACCACAAGCAAAGCAACGCCGGCGCACAGCAGGAATACCGAGAAGCGGCTCATTCTCTCAAGTGTAGCACCGCGAAATCGGGCGCGGCGCGATGCGAAACGCCAAGGCAAGACCTCACATTTGCGACGACGTGGCGGTATCGAGTAACCGATCGGGTATCAATTCTTCTCCGTACGTTGTTGGCTGGAGCGGCGGCACCGTCCCCGGCAGGATCACCGTCGCGTTTATCCTCACGTCCGTGCCGATATCGGCGGAAGTGCCGCCTGCGGGTATCGCTCGCACAAAGGGCACCTTCTCAAGGAGCAATTTGTTCCCGGCACCATCCACGAGGGTTATATCAGCATTCTTGTTACACAGGAGCTGCAGTGCCTGCTGGTTGACCTCAAAACTATCCCGGTCGTCCGGATACGCATTCTGGTCCTCGAGGTGCTCCTTTATGTCGTGCAAGACGGCGATCAGTACTGGTTGCAATTCTTCGCAATTGCTCTCGACGCCGCCGGACGAATCTTCGTTCAATACCGTGGTGAAAGGTCCTATCTCGAGGCTTTGTCCGAGGCTTTGGTCGAATCCCGGCCCGTTATTCTTCCCTTCCGGGTGTTCCGTGAATTCATGGTAGGAAAAAAGGAGCATGACGACGAGCAGGACACCGATAGCGACTGCGCTGATCTTTTCGAAGGTACTCATAGGTCAATCGTCGTCTCGCTCCCCATCATACCCCCGGATGCGCGGTTGTGCGGGCACGGCTGGCTGGGTCGAGGTCGGGATCGTCGGAGCCGTCACCTGGACGTCGTTGGTCACACTCGTCGGGGGAGCGGGTGCCGGAGCGACCTGCGATGTTTCCGTTTCCGCGGCGGGAGCGGCTGAAGGTTGTGCCTGTTCAAGTCGCTCCTGTCCTTGTAAATACGATGCGCCGTACACAAGGCCCGACAAAAGTACGAGGCCCCAGGCGAATTGCATATGTTCTTTGAAGAAGTTCATGCGAAGCCAGGGAAGAAATCGCTCTTGATCCTGAAGCGTGAGATACCCATTGCGTGCAAGGTTTTCTTGAACGATTCCACCATGCCGTGCGGGCCGGATATGTAGAACATGCGCTCGTGGAAATCCGGAACTTCCTTCGCGATGAGCGGCATGTCTATCGTGTTGCCGGTCGCATAGACCGTCTTGATGCCGAGTTCCGCCTGCGCGCGGTCCAAGAGCGGTTTGTATGCGATGTCGGCGGGCGTTCTGTTCGCGTATAAGAGGACGATGTCGCGTTTCTCCTTGGTGCCGAGCAGATATTCGATCATGCTGCGGAACGGCGTGATGCCGATACCTCCGGCGATGAACACCAATTTTTTATCCCTATTGCGGGGCAAAACGAACCCGCCTGCCAGATGGGAAACGGATATCGTGCCGCCGACTTTCATCGCGCCGAGGGTGCGCTTGAACGTGCTCGCGGGCGCGTAAAATTTCACGCCCAAGCGCACGTGCGGCTCGGTGGGGGCCGACGCGAGCGTGAAATAACGCCTGTTCCCGCGGTCGTCTGGATACCGGTGAGAAAGCGTCCACTCCATGTACTGCCCCGGCTTGAACGAGAACGGGCGATCCGACGTGAAGATGAAATCGTATGCGTCTTTTGCCGCCTGCTCGATCCGAACGAGGGTGAGCGTAAAGCGACCCTTCGGGCTTACGACGTAGGAGAATACGTTGCCGGCGAGGAGCGCGAGTTCCGGCGTCATGTAGAAGCTCCCGATGTGGATGTTGGGCGCAAAAAAGAAGCCGACCAGTGCGCCATAGCACACGCGCAGCAGTCTGTTCGGAGGAGTGGTCAGAGGCTCGGTGAGCATGACGAATCCCAAGAAGAAAAACGAGGAGTGCAGGAGTGTCTGCGTGATTGGTGTCAGGTAATCGCCGGTCGAGGTCGTGGCCAATGTGGTCGCGAGGGCAACGATGGCGAACGAGCCCACAAGGTCGAAGCGTTGTATCTTGCGAACGACAAGGAGTCCGCCGATCACTACGATTGGCATGAGCCACGCATTGCCGCCGACCCACCACGTTGCCGGTTCATTGATGACCAGCGCGGAGAGCGCGACGGCGAACGCTGCGGGGTTGAAGACGTGTTTTTTCCCTATCGCGAAGATGTACTTCGAGGCCATCGCCCACACGGAAGCGAACACGAGGAAGCCGACCCCGGCGTGATCGCTTGCCGTGACCGGAGAAATGATAAGAACGAGTATGAGCGCGGTGATGTAGACGGATTCGATGTTGGTCTCGGCCTTGAACGTCCGCGCGAAAACCCAGTTCGTCGCCATGCACACGAGCGTGATAAGAATGGCGGAAAACGCCAGCGAGGCCGGGTCGTACTGGAGCAATCCGAAAAAACCGAGTGCGAACGCGGTCAGCACGAGGACCACCAAGTAGTACAGCACCAGGCGGTACATCGTGATGCGGTTGAGTATGTCGTCGATGAACGTGATCATGCGAGGTGGGAGCCAAGGCCGCTCGTCAGGGTCGCGATGCCGGCGCTGTCTATCGAGTACCCTTCGAAGCCTTCGAGTTTTTCTATGAAGTCGATGCCGCTTCGTCCCATCGCAAAGGCAGCCGTCGCGAAACGGTCTGCTTCGCAAACGTCCGGACCGACGACGGTGAGGCTCACGATGTCGGTGATCGGTACGCGCGGATCATGCGGATTGTAAATGTGATTGCCTCGCGCGGCGGTGCCCGATGTGGCGACGCCCGCGCCGCGCGGGTAGAGAACTTTTACTATCTGCTCGCGGTTGAAAGGGTTCCGGATGCCGATCGTCCACTCCTTCCCTTCGGCATTGTGTCCGTTCGTTTGTATGTCACCGCCTATCTCCAGGTAATAAGAATCGAATCCCGAAGCTTTGGCGAGGTCCGCGGCTTTCCGTATCGCCCAGCCCTTGACGATGCCAGAGGGGTCGAAGGTCCCGTCAGGACGACGGACGTTGAAGTATCCTGCCGTTTCCCTCATGGTCTTCTCGGCAAGTGATAGCACCTCCTGCATCTCTCGACTGTGGTTGGATGGTGCGATGTTGCCGCGGTTGATATGCGCTACCTCGCTGTCGTCTCTGTACGTACTGAAACGCGCGTTGATCTCGTCCCACAGATCAAAAATGTGTTCGATCGGTTGAATATCGTCGCTCCCTACCAGTTCGACGGAAGCGGGCATGCCCATGATGATCCTGTGGTGTCGCATGGTCAGGTTTTTGCTTGAGCGAGCGCAGCGCCGAGCGACTGCCGGAACGCCGCACTGGTGTCGCTCGCGCCGGAAACTCCGCTGACATTCGCGCTTTGCGCTTGGATGGCTTCTTGGACGAGAAGTGGCATCGCCTGCCCGTTGATGTAACGCGACGTCCCGCGGTCGTTCGGATACTGCAGGAACGTGACGTCGATCAACTTTCCGCCGCTGACGGTCGCCTGAACCTGCACATTCCCGTAGTAAGCATCCGCGACGCTCCCTGTGTAGCTGCCATCAATGTACTGCCCTTGCGGCTTGGGTGTCGGAGTGGGCGTTGGAGTCGGTGCCTGGGTCTGTGTTTGAGGAGGTGGTTGAGTCTGGACCTGAGATGGCTGCTGAGACGTGGTTTGTTGTGGGGGAACTGTGGGGCTGGGGATGGAAGACGTCAGCACAACGGAGGTCGGGGGAGTTGTTTGGGACGATGTCGGTTGCGCTGCTGAGCCCCCCGAAAGGTATTGATATGCAACGTAGCCTCCGGAGGCCAGAAATACGAAAAGTGATAGGAAAAATTTCTTCATATACACAAGCATTATACGTTCTTCGTGCTTCCAATATTGCACTCGGCCCACCGATGCAAAATGCATCCTGCGACGTGGCCCGGTCTCGGAATGACCGCCTCAAAACTGTGTAAAGGTTTCTTGGTGAGTTGATAGTTAGACGGATTCAAGAGGAGCAGTCTAGCTTACTGTACGAACTTGAAAGTCTGTGCAATATCATCAAGTTTGCCGAGTAAAGCTGTTTCTGTCTGCACTGACCATTGACGATTATCACAGCCGCTATTTACACAAGCACTTGGAAACGAAGAAAGGCGAATATCTACGCATACACCATTATGAACTGCGGAATACTGCCGTTCAGCGCCTTCAAATGAATCGTGCGAGGTTACGTCGTACTGAAGGAAAGTGAGGCTGTTGATAATCGTGTTCTTAGCGTTTCCTGAGAGGACCTCTCGATATTGCGCCGGTATATTCGGATCGTTATCTACCCAAACGAATGCTCCGGGAGATGTGCATTTTGCAACATCGGACGAATCCGCGCTGACGCTAACGGTCATGTAGCCTTCTGTTTGATAGTTGTCGGTAAGTTGTACATACGCTATCGGGCTACTGGAGAATGTTTTGATTGAGCCGTAGTCAGTTGTTCCAAAATATGCAGCGCTTGGATACTGAAAACTGAATCCATACTGTGCATTGCTATATATCTTTGTATCCGAAGAAGTGACGGCTGGCTGTGTAAAGTGAAAGGATTGAACTATCGACTCAAGGTCATTTTGTGACTGACTGGGTTGCTCAACCCCACCTTGATAATTGCTGAACTCATCGTCGAGAATGGCGTAACACAAACCATTATGCGATGTGTAATACGCAGTAAAGGCCTCTTGAGTTCCGGCTGCAGCGTCTCCACCTGAGCTGGTCGTGAATTGAACGCCATGTATGGTCGCGGTACCGTATTTGGTGCTATTTCCTTCTCCTCCAGTTGGAGTATTGCACCAAGAATTGGTGCTGGTCGAAACGATAGGCACAACATACCCGTAGGCAAAGCCGTTTATCGGTTGCGGACTTTTTTCATAGAACACGACGAGGGGGTTGCCTCTGCATACGGAGAAACCTTCGGCGCAATCCGGATTTACTTGTGCCGTACTAGGATACTGCATAGTAAATCCATACTGAGTATTGTTGTATGTCTTTGTATCCGAAGCATCGGATGTGGGATTTGCTTGAGCGGACTGTGACGGTTTATTATTCACCGCTGTCGCTGGAAGTTCGGGCAAATTCTGCTGTGTCTGGAATGCGGCATTTTGATCCATGACGTAATATGCCCCGCCACCAACGGCGATGAGTCCGAGGATGATAGCGATCAAGACCCCGAGGCCGATAAAACCCCTTTGAGTTTCCATGATGCTTTAATTCTATAATGCGTGGCCCGAAAGTAAATCAGCTGTCAACTTGTTTCGAACAACCCCTGGGGTCGCACCTTTGCCTCAGACCTCAGAGTTGTCCGATAAAAAACTCTTGAGCGGAGGGGGTGAGATTCGAACTCACGGTGCCTTTCGGCACATCTGTTTTCAAGACAGACGCACTAGACCACTATGCGACCCCTCCGGGAATTACCACTATACAATTCTTTTGAGCTACAACACCAGACGCGGTGCTACAATAAATACTCATGCCTCCGCAAAGACGGGTGCTCCGCTGGAGCGCGTACGAACATGAGTTCACCGAGCGCGGCGCCGATTGGTTCTGGGCGCTCGGCATCATCGCGTTGTGCGGAGCGGTCTTGTGCGTACTTTTCCACGATGTTCTGTTCGGGCTCCTCATCCTCGTCGCAGCCGTCGCCTTCGGGTTGCTCGCCAACACCGCGCCGGAGCTGGCGACCTTTGAGGTCTCCGACCGCGGCATCCGCATCAACGGCATATTGCATCAGTACCACGACATCATTTCGTTCTGGGTAGAAGAAGAGCATCACCACGGCCGTCCACTCCTTCTTGTCGATACCACAAAGTTCCTGGCGCCGAACTTCATCATTCCGCTCGAAGGCATCGACCCGCATCTCGTGCGCACGTTCCTCAAGCGACACGCCAAAGAAGTCCACATGAAAGAACCTCTCTCGCACAGAGTCGTGGAATTCTTCGGGCTCTAAGGATCACTGTGCAGCGGCTGTTGATGATGCCGTGCCGACCGATACGGTCGTCGAGGCGATCCTGGTCTGTCCGCCGAGCGTCGTGCAGGTGAGATCGAATTCGGTTGGGCCGGTAATGCCGTCCGTTTGAGCGACGCCGTTGACGCTTTGGTTGTTCGCGTTCGACGCGGTGAATGCCGCGTCCTGCGGACTTGAGATGACGCACGCTTGCATGCCGGCCGTGACCCAGCCGATGGACGAGGGTTGTCCGTTCGGAACCGTCTTGGGGTTGGAGACGAGGACGATCGCAGGCTGGTTTATCTGCACGCTGCACTGCGCCCCCGTTGCTTGCGAACCGTTCGTGCAGGTGAGCCCGAAATTCGCGGTGTTCGTTCCCGAAGGCGGGGTCGTTATCACCGTCGTCGTCGAACCCGACGTTTGGTTACCCGTGGAGAAGCCCGCGCCGGAAGAACCGGTCGCGTTCCCGCAGGAGTACGACATGGCGACCGTCATGCCGACATCGGCGGTCTGCGGCGAGCACGAAAGCTGCGCGGTCGGCGTTCCCGCAGTTTGTCCTCCGCACTGATAGCTCGTGATGCACCCGTTGCTCGCGGCCGAAACGGGTTGCCACGAACCGGTCGTGCATGAGGAAGCGGCAGGCTGCGGAGGCGGTTGCGAGCATGCCTGCCCGTTGGTGCCGACGCCGTAGGGCGTTTGCGACGATGTGCAGGAATTTGTTCCGGTGCACCCGGCGAGTGAAGTGCCGTTGAGCGTGGTGTTGCAGGAGGCGGTGCCACTGTTGTTCTGTCCGTATACGATCATGGTGTAGTTCGCGGCACCGTTCGGGTAGACGGTGTAGGACCCCGAAGGTCCGACATTGCCGACGCCGGAGATCTGGGCTTGATATACGTTGCCACTCGATGTCCAGGTGAGGTTCGCCGGCATGCCTGGTTGTGGCGGATTCGGGGATATCGAGAGTTGGCACGAGAGGCTATTATTGCATCCGAAGAGCGACGAAAGAACGGTGCAAGTATTGTTGGGGTTTCCGCCCTGGTATTGCGGGTTGCCGAATGTTGACTGCTTTAACCCTCTGAGGAATGAGCTCAGTGGATTTCCAGTGTTGTTTTGATTATTTGCTGGCGGTTGTTGCTGTTGCTTGCCCGGAGGACTGCAATCTCCGCCAGGACACAACTGGTTAGCAGTGCTCGACCGGCAATAAAACGACAATCCGTCGTCAGTATACCCACCGGAGCTTCCGCTTGGGCATATGTTGCAAGCGGGAGGGTTGTTTGCGCCATTGGTACAGGTACCGCCTTGTGTTCCCGGAGAACTGGACAGTCCCTGGCAAATCGTTTGCCCCGTATCGGTGTACCCGGCAATTATTCCATTCGGACATGCATCACAGGTCGGAGGATTGGTGGCGCCGTTACCACAGGAGTTCGTGTTCGGAGTTTCAGGTGTGGGTTGGGTTGATGTATTTGCACAAATGGTCTGCCCATCATCCGTGTATCCCTGAACCCCGCCCGGGCATGCATCACAGGTTGGAGGATTGGTGGCGCCGTTACCACACAAGCCATTGTTCGGAGTGATGATCGGATTTCCGTTGGCTCCATTGTCAGAGCCAGAATTGGAGGGTGGCAGATTTGCGGGTGCGGTATCGTTGACGCCATTCCCAAGAGGGACGTCCTTGTCCCAACACGCAGGCGTCCCGCCTGCAAAATAAAAGTTGACGTGACATGTCCACGGACCGCTTTGGACGGCACTTTGAACTTGGTAGGTACTGCCAGACAAAACATATTTACACACCACTTTCTTCGTGGCGGTTGGCTGACTGTCTGGATTGGTGCATTGGGTTCGATTTGCTTGGGGTTGTACAGTCTTCGCTAATGCGGAGGGAAGGTTGGTCTGGTCGGAGGAAATGGTTTGCGGGAGGGTTCCCTTAACGGTTCCGTCAGTCGACGTATACTGGTACGCCGACTTTGCAGCTGCGTACACTTGATTACCCGATGTACAGATCCGAATTGCTTGATCTGAAAGTTGCGACGATCCGTTTTCGTATGAGGGTGTTCCATAGGCAGGGACTAACGAATACGACGGCACAACGGCAAGATTATAGTCCATCCCCTCTTGGCATGATTGATCGACCGAGGCCGCTGGAGCCGAAGCCTGTGCGGGAAGCGCGACGTTGTTCGCCGAGCCTGGTTGAAAGGCATGAAGTCCGAGCGCAACGGCCCCCAGCAGAGCCGCGAATACCAGCGCGGCGATGACGGAGGTTCCCGCCTGCGCGGCTGGCAGGCCGCGACGAGGACGCGGGCGAGAGGACATGCCATCATGATACCGCGTTTGAAACGAGGGTTTTTGTTGAGGTTTGACCCGTGTGGAAAAAGAATATTGGTGCTCCCGCCAGGAATCGAACCTGGATTACAAGCTCCGCAAGCTTGCGTTCTATCCGTTGAACTACGGGAGCAAACGTAAACAAAGAGAGAATACTACGGATTCTCTCTTTTTTCGAGTTTTATTTTAAGCGAGGTTGAACTTCGCTTATTTAGCGGCGATCATCTTGGAGAGTTTCGACTTCATGCGGGCGGCGGTGCCTTTGTGGATGACGCCTCGCTTGGCCGCCTTGTCGATAGCTTGGAAAACATCGGCGAGTTTCGCCGTCGCGTCTTTCGAGGACCCTGCCACGAGCTTTTTGAAGTCCTTGACGCCGGATCTCATCGCGCGCTTGCGGCGCTCGTTGAAAACCCTCCGACGGAGGGCGGCTCGGGCTGCCTTTTTGGCCGAACTCGTGTTTGCCATGGCGCGATACTAGCCGAAATGCGCCCGGTGCGCAATAGAGGCATGCCCCGTCGCAAACGCTGCACTATCGAACCCTCAACGGATGCTGTAGCGGAAGTTTTGCTGCGGGGTATCATGGAGCGCATGATCGGGCACATCGAAGGAGGAGTGGTGAAGGTTGGGGCTACTTTCGTTATCGTTTCCTGTGGCGGCGTCGGGTACAAGATCGCCACGACCAAAGAGTTGGTCGCGCGACTCAAGACGGGCGAGCGGGTAGCCCTCTGGACGCACCTCGCCGTGCGCGAAGACTCGCTCGACCTCTACGGATTTCCGAACGAAGAAACACTGCGGTTCTTCGAACTGCTTCTCACGGTTTCGGGCATCGGTCCTAAATCCGCGCTCGCCATCCTCGATATCGCTTCCGTTGAGGTCCTGCGCTCCGCTATCGCCGCGGGCAACGCGAGCTACCTAACGAAAGTTTCCGGCATCGGAAGAAAGACCGCCGAGAAGATAGTGGTCGAGTTGCGCGACAAAGTGGGCGCGGCGAGCGAGTCGAGCAATTCGGCGCTCTCGGGCGACGAAGAAGCGATGGAGGCGATGCGAAGTTTGGGGTACTCGGCGCAAGAAGCACGCGACGCGCTCCGAAAAGTCCCGGCGGACATAGAAAAGCCCAGTGAGCGCGTGCGTGCAGCACTGAAGGCTGCCGGCCCGAAGACATGAGCACTATCAGGGCTATCGCCCCCGCACAACTCGTCTCTCTCTATCACCTCTCGCTCGCCTACTTGGGCGCGTTGCTGCACGGCTTCCCTTCCAAAAAACTGCGCGTGATCGCGGTCACCGGAACCAAGGGAAAATCCTCGACCACGGAACTCATCGACGCGATCTTCGAAGAGAGCGGAGAGAAGACGGCGCTTCTCAACTCCATCCGGTTCAAGATAGACAACGTGTCAGAATCGAACCTGTTGCGCATGTCCATGCCGGGACGGTTCTTCATCCAGAAATTCTTGTCCGATGCCGTGAAAGCAGGGTGCACGACGGCCATTCTCGAGATGACCTCGGAAGGCGCGCGGCAATTCAGGCATCGCGCCATCGAACTCGACGCGCTGGTGTTCACCAATCTCGCGCCCGAACACATCGAATCGCACGGTTCATACGAAGCGTATGCGGACGCGAAGTTCGAAATAGCGAAACAACTGCTTCGTTCCCATAAGCGCCCGCGCATTCTGGTTGCCAACGCCGACGATCCGGCATCGGAGCGATACCTCAAAGTGCCCGTCGAGTTCAATCTTCCCTTCTCGCTCTCGGAGGGCGGCCCACACGAAGCGGGCGAACATGGCGGCTTCTTCACCTTCAAAGGCGTGAGAATGGTCGTCGACCTCCCCGGAACCTTCTCGCTCCAGAATTCACTCGCGGCGGCGACCGTCGCAAGCGCGTTCAAGGTCCAGGAAGGGGTCATTTCGCGGGCGCTCCAAAAAGTATCGACCATCCCCGGCCGCGCCGAGCGTATCGAAGGAGGCCAGGATTTCACGGTTATCGTCGATTACGCGCACACGCCGGAATCTCTGCAGGCGCTTTACGACGCCTTCGGTGCGCGGCGCAAGATCTGCGTGCTCGGTTCGACCGGCGGCGGACGCGACCATTGGAAACGCCCCGTCATGGGCGCAATAGCCGAAAAAGAATGCGCCGAGGTCATTTTGACCAACGAGGATCCGTACGACGAGGATCCCGTGCAAATAGTTGAGGCGATGAAAAAAGGCATGAAAAAACTTCCCAGCGTCATCATGGACCGGCGAGAAGCCATCGCGACGGCCTTGCAAAAGGCGGGCTCGGGCGACGCCGTCCTGATAACCGGCAAGGGGACCGACCCGTGCATCTGTGGGCCGCGGGGAGAGAAAATCCCCTGGAGCGACGCGGCAGTGGCTCGGGAAGAACTTGAAAAGTTGCTCGCGAGCGAGCACGTATAATGGTGCCATGGTCAGAAAAGTCCTCTGGTACATCTTCATCGGGCTCGTGGTTATCCTCATCCTTGTCTGGCTCTTCACGGGCGGCATCGACAAGATCAAAGCGGCTGCGACATCGTTCTCGAACCCCTTTGGCTCAGGAGGTCTTTTTGGTGGCGGCGCCATACAGCTGCCATGGGCCATACCGATACCGCAAGGACCTGACATCTCGAATCTCACCGGGGACTATCAAGGCGGTTCGCAAGCCCAAACGCTCGGCAACCCTTCCGCCTATGGCAATCAGATAACGATATCGGCGGACGGCGCGAGCGCGAACGATCCGCAGCAAGAATACGTCGTCATCCAAAATAACGGCGCGGCTGCGATCGATGTTACCGGCTGGTCGCTCCAGAGCGCGTTGAGCGGCGCAAGGGCTTACATACCTCGCGGCGCGAACTCCTTCGAGGTCGGGGCGCTCAACGAACAGACCGACATAAACCTGGCGCCCGGCGCGAGCGCAGTGGTAACGTCGGGCCTCTCTCCGGTCGGAACGTCGTTCCGCGAGAACGAATGCAGCGGCTATCTTGAGGGGTTGCAGAGTTACACGCCGCCCATCCAAACGCTCTGCCCGCTGCCGAACGCGAACCTTTCGCAGGCCGCCCAGTACGGACAAACGTGCGCTGATTTCGTCTCCTCGATCCCCTACTGCACGTTCCCCAAACAATTCCCCTCGAACATTTCTCCTGCCTGCCAAAGCTACGTGCAGAACACCTTCTCCTATAACGGCTGCGTGCAGACCCATCAGGGCGAGGCGTCGTTCCCGCTCACGACCTGGCGTATCTACCTCGGCGCCTCAAGAGAACTTTGGGGCAACAGCCGCGATACCATCAGGCTCCTGGATTCGCAGGGGCAGGTCGTTGCCGTGACGTCGTATTAATTAGCGTGGGCGGGGGAACCGAGGGCTGTTTTTTCGAACTCCGTACTCATCTCGGCTCCGATGTATATCACCATTGCGGAAATACCCCGGGGAACTTGAACGTGTCGCGCGCAATGTTCGCTAAAACAGCCCTCGGTTCCCCCGCCCGACCGCCCTATTTCTTCACGGCCGCAAGCTGTTGATCAATGACCGTTTTAACCTGCGCATAGCTCTCAGCTCCCGCGACCATCTGGCTTCCGATGAGCATCGCCGGAGTGCCTTGCACGCCGTCTTGTTCGCCCTCCTGCTTGTCGGCATCCATTGCGCTTTGGTACTTGGTCGCGTTGGTCTGTGCAAGTTGCATGACCTGTGCGGTCTGTGCCGCGGTGAGGACCCCCGCCGTTATTTTTTGTATCTCGGCGGTCGTCGCCCATCCCGTGTTTTCTTCTCCCTGGTTCGCGTAGATGGCGTGGTGCCAATCCGCAAATTTATCCGGCGCGACCGCCCACACCGCGCGAGCGACATGTCCGAGCGTGTCGGAGTCGGCCCCGAGGAAAGAGAAGTCTTTGTAAACGATCTTCACTTTGCCCGTGTTCACGTAATCTTGAATGAGCTGCGGCATGACCGTAAGTTCGTTCTGTTTGCAAAATGGGCACTGGTAATCGAACCAGTACGCGATGGTGAGCGGCGCGTTGGCACTTCCGATGGTCGGGTTGCCCGACGAACTTACTTGTGAGGCACTTACCGCCGCGACTTGCTGGGTGCCGGTTGCGAGAGGAGTGGCGCCCGAACCGGTGCGCCCGACCACGAAGATGGCTCCGGCGATGATTATTCCCGCGATGACTATCGCGATGGGCGTGTAAAAGTTTGGGTTGATGCTTTGAGGCATGGTTGGGGTTTCAATGTGTATAAAAGTTTTTGCAGTATAGCAGATTTATAAAAACAATCTCAAAGGGGCCTGTTATGTGCTACAGTGCACGATATGGCAAAACGAGCGGATCAGGATATCAGGAATAAGAAGTCGCGTTCCCGCAAAACAGCGAAGCGACTCGCGGCGAAACACATACGGCTTGCCGCCAAGGGAATCCGGCGCAATTCGGTGAAATTCAGGAAGCGGAGGTAGTTTGTGAACACGAGTCCGCCCACGCAGTACTGGGAAACCCACGGTTTTCCCAATCCTTCCTCAACGGGAAACTCCCGTTTCCCGACCCCTTCCCGCCCTGCCGGGCATAACATCATTTCATGTATGTTCCGCCCGGCAGGAATCGAACCTGCGACCGTCTCCTTAAAAGGGAGCTGCTCTACCAACTGAGCTACGGGCGGTTTGGAAAATATAGCACTAAAACCAAGAAGCTTTCCAATCTAGAGCGGCAGGTCGAACGCGACAGCGCCGGCTCCCGAAAAAAGAAGTGAAGTGCAGATAACGAAGAGGAGGATGTATGCGCCGCCGGAGAGCGGCAAGATGGCCGAATATTTTTTCACGCCCAAGCCGTGTTTGAGCGTTATGAGCATGCCGACGATCGCTGCCCCCTGGGTCCACAAGCCGACGAAAAGCAAAACCCCGACAAGGAGGGTAACGAACGCGGAGATCCATACCATCCACATGCGTATGTGTCCGACGATGATGACTTCCGCCTCCGTGATCTCGGCACGGGTCACCAGCATTCGGAATGCGATGTATGCGAAGAAGAGCCCCGCGACCGCGCGCAAAAGCGTCGGCACGAAGAACTGGTAGTCGAGCAGGTGCGGGAACAAGAGAAGCATGTCGGAAGTCTAGCACGTGTGCTAGGCTCTCGTCATGCGAGAAGTGGCCGTCTTGCTCCACAACATCCGGAGCGCCCACAATGTGGGTTCCATCTTTCGCACGGCCGATGCGGCGGGTGTTTCGAAGATATTCCTCAGCGGCTACACCCCCCTCCCCGTTGACCGTTTCGGCTATGCGCGTAAGGACATTTCAAAGGTCGCTCTCGGCGCAGAAAAGTCCGTCCCCTGGGAATATCAAAAAAATCCCTACGGCATTGTCGCCACGCTTCGGGGGGATGGGTGGCAAATAGTCGGAGTTGAACAAGACAAAAACTCGATCAACTATCGGACACTGCGGCCGAAACGCCGTGTTCTCTTCATTCTCGGGAACGAAGTTCGGGGTGTTTCGCCCGCGCTGCGCAAGAAATGCGATGCGCTCGTCGAGATCCCGATGCATGGCAAAAAAGAATCGCTCAACGTCGCCGTCGCGGCGGGGATCGTACTGTTTTCTCTTGTCCAATAAAATAATCGGGGCAGCGCAGCCATTGCTGCTCGCTGAACATCTCGAACCGCGGAGAAAGGCAATATCTGTGCCGGACCCTCACGGCCCATGACAGCATACGAGCGTTACATACCAGCGAGCAGCAATGGCTGCGCTGCCCCCGCTAACTAACTTGAGATACGCACCGTAACGTAATCGGTCACCGGATTTCCGCCTTGATCAAGACATGAGATCGTGAAGGTGGTCGCTCCCGTGAGCGGCACGGTCGAAGCTGCGCCGGAGAGCGAGCTCTGCGAAAAGTTGCCGTCTGGAGAACTTTCGCTGCAGTTCGTTGCATTCTGCGTGTTCCAGAATATCGAGGTGCGCGCGCCGAGCGGTACCGCCGAAGGCACAGCCCAGATCTCCACTTGCGCCGGCACGGCGGGGGTGGAGGTCGCGGTGGTCGTCGTTGTGACCGGTTTGGGCGCCGGTTTGGCGGGTTGCGTGGTCTGCTGTACGAGCGTCACCTGCGGTTGTGGGGGCTGTCCGACCTGGTAGCCTCCCCACTGGCAGAGGCTGTCGAAGAAGGACGACGGGATGATATTGGCGAGAAAGTTGCTCGCCCACGGACGGTTCTGGCAAAGCTGTCCGGCAAAGCTTTGCGACTGGCCGCTGACGGTCCCGGAACCGTAGAAGCCGGACGTTTCGCTATTGTTCGCGGAGTTAATCGTTGAGGCGAAGATGGTCGCGCCGTTCTGGTCGACCAAAATATTGCCAAAAACACCGGGGAACGACGGTGAGCTTTGTCCGGACCCTTGCGTGGGCGCGGTGTTGGAGAGGAAGTTGCTGACATTCCCAAGCACTTGCGAGAGCGCGGAACTGCCCGATGTCGTGCCACCTGGATTCGTAACCGACACGGTGACGGTCGCGGCCGTTGCGCCGTTCTGATCATAGAGGGTCGCGGTGTACGTTCCTGCGTTCGAATAGGTGTGGCTCGTTTGATACTGGCACAAAGACGGCGAGGTTCCCGTGCAGCCGTTCGAAGATGGCGTGCCGTGTGCACTGCTGTCGCCGAAGTCTATCGAGTACGTTCCCATCGCTATCGAATTGGTCGTGAACGTGACGGAAAGCGGCGCGGCGCCCGTTTGCGGCGTCGCGGAAAGCGCGCTGGTCGGCGTGCCGACCGTCGTACCAGAACCGGTGTTTCCGGTGAGCGCATTCAAAAGGTCTTGCGCGCTCGTATTGCCCGTCGTGCTGGTGGTGCCCGTTGTTATCTGGCTTGCCGAAGAGGGTTGGTACAGTGCACAAGGATTAACGCCTATCTGCGACGTATCGGACGTGTAGAAATACCCGGTCGTGCAGCCCGTCGTCGCGGGAATCGTCGACGGAGAAGATTGGCTCGATCCGCTGCTACTTTTTAGTAGTTGGCCAAGAACCGTGCCGAGTATCTGCGTAAGTTGGCTCAAACTTGAAAGCGAATTGCCGCCACTGAGACCGCTTGCCGATGTCGCTTTGCAACCATCCAAATGACACTGCCCGCTCACAGTCCCTCCGGGAGGAGAAGCCGTACAAACCTGTATAGCTGCTCCGGTGGGAGGACAATTCAATGACGGATTGTGCTGCTGTTGTGCGAGCTGAGCTTGATTTGTGCAGTAGGAGATACAAGCGGCATCTGCTGCAGAGCCAACGTTAGTTTGCGCATTAACCAAAAGTGGCGACGCGAGTAACATCGACAGCGCCAGCGCAAAAGAGGCGAACGCAAACCTGATACCCATCATCCAATAAATGGTATCACACCTCCGTAAGCACAAATCGCTCAAGTGCATACTCGAGCTCCACGCCTTTTCGTCTCGATTCATGCGGCAATTCGGCGAGACGCGCCAAAAGCGTCCGTCCGCGGCGCACCGCCTGCTCGCCGCGCGCATTCAGCACTATTTGCTTGGCTGCCCAGAAGAGGAATCCGTGCACTGCTTCCGGCGCCTTGCCGGTCGCGGCCTCCTTCATGAGGCCGACCCAGAGCGTCTTCTTGTCGCCCTTCTCCAGCGCGAAGCGCAGCCGAAAGATGGCGTTGTCGCGTTCTCCCTTCGCTGCGTCGAAGGTGTCGGTTTTCTCTGCATATTTCGACACCGCGCGCTTCGTTGCGGCATCAAGTTTTTCCTCAAAAATAAAGAATGCGTCGGGAGAATCTTTTAGTGTCGGCAGCCTCGCTATGAGGCGCTCGCGGAGCTCCTCGTTCGCGAAGACGCCATCGAGGATGACCGCGCGGACATCGCCGAACATGCCGCCGCCCGAAAGGGCCGCATCGAGGTCGGCCATCGAGTGCGCGTCGGTTATGTGCACGCGCTCGCGTTGCCCGAGTTTCTTGATGGCGGCGTTCATCGCGTCGCGTGCTTTCTTTCTGTCGGTGCCAAGATAGAGGTAGAGCATGATTATTTTTTTATGCGCTTTGTATCGCCCCAATTTTTTCCGATCGCTATTTCAGCGACGATGGGCACGCCGTTCAGGAGCTTGGGCGGCGCGACGCTTTCCATGACCCTGCAGATTTCCCGTGCGATCTTTTCCGCGTCTTTTTCCGCGATCTCGTACACGAGCTCGTCGTGCACCTGCAAGAGAAGCCGCACCTTGTCGCGCCAGCCCTCTTTCTCGATCACCGTATCGGCTTCGACCATCGCGAGCTTGATGATGTCGGACTGCGTGCCCTGCATCGGCGCGTTGACCGCCATGCGTTCCTGCTGCGCGACGATGCCCGGCAGGGCGGACTTGATGCCGGGAAAGTAGCGGCGGCGGCCAAAGAGCGTTTCCGTGTAGCCGTGCTTCCGTGCGAACTCCTTTTGCTTTTCGACGTACTCCGCTAGTCCGGAGAAGTTCCTGAAATATTGTGCGAGAAAGTGCGCGGCTTCATCGCGCGACGTTCCCACTCCCAAATTCGCGCGCAGCGCGTTGACGCCCATGCCGTAGAGAATGCCGAAGTTTATGACCTTCGCTTTGCGCCGCATTTCGTAATCCACTTTCTCGGGAGCGACGCCGAACACCTGGGAGGCGGTCGCCGAGTGCACGTCTTCTCCTTTTTTGAAGATGCCGATGAGCTTCTCGTCGCCCGAGAGCGCGGCAGCGATGCGTAGTTCTATTTGCGAATAGTCGAGCGAGGCAAGCACGAACCCCTTCGGCGCGGCGAATGCTTCCCGGATGCGGCGGCCGTATTCGGATTTGATGGGGATGTTCTGCAAGTTGGGATTTTCGCACCCCATGCGACCGGTCACCGTGCCCGATTGCAGGAACTGCGCATGCAAACGCCCGTCCTTTCCCACAAGCGCGGGCATTTTTTCAATGTACGTCCCGAGCAATTTCTGCAGTTCGCGGTACGAGAGCACGTCGGCAACGATCGGGTTCCCTTCGGCCATTTTCTGCAATTCGTCCTCGCGGGTCGTGCGCGCACCGGTCGCGGTCCGCTTTTGCTTGCCGCCCGAGGAGATCTTGAGCTCATCAAAAAGTACCTCGCCGAGCTGTTTCGGGGAGTTGATGTTGAATTCATGCCCTGCTGCTTTGTAAATGCGCGCCGCGATCGCGCCAAGTTCTTTGTTGTATTCCTTCGCGAGGCCCGCGAGATACTTCGTGTCGAGGAAAATACCGGTTTTGTTCATCGTTCGCACGACGGGGATCAGGGGCTTTTCTATGTTGTCGAAAACCTCCTGCAGACGGCCCGTCTTTTTCAATTCCGCGAACACCTTCTTGCGAGCCACCTCGAAGTCGCTCGTGTTGCCGTACGTGAGAATATCCTCGAGCGTAGGAGACGTTGTGTCCGAGTGAAGGAGCCAGAGCGCTATCGAGGTCTCGGCGAGCGCTTCGGGGTCGACCTCGCCGTCGCTTTGCGCCGACACGACCTCGGAGCCGCCAACAAGCCCCGTGACGCGCTCCCTGATGGAGCGGAATTCGAACTTGTCGCACAGTTCGACTATCGTTTTGACATGGTCTTTGAGCTGCCATTTTTCTTTGGGGAGTGCGAACGTAACGGGCGCATTGAGCGAAATGGTCGCAAGTTCCTTCGAAAAGCGCGCCGCCTCCTCGTTGTCGGCCATGAGCTGCGCATAACGTTTTTGAATGCCGGCTTTCTTTGCTACCGCCTCGACGCCTTCTTTCTTGAGCGCTTTGTAAATGTCGTCGATCCCGCCGAACGTTTGTATGAGTTTCATGGCGCTTCCTTCGCCCACGCCCGGCACGCCTTTGATGTTGTCCGAGGGGTCGCCCATGATGCCCTTGAGGTCGGGGACGTGTTCGGGGCCAAAGCCGAAGCGCTCGCGCACCGCCGCTTCGTCGTAGAATTTCATGTTGGTGATGCCGGTCAAGAGCCGGTACACGTGCACGTTGTCGGAAACGAGCTGCAGAAGATCCATGTCGCCGGTCACGACGATGGTCTCAATGCCTTTTTGCTTCGACGCCTGTTTCGCTATCGTTCCGACGATGTCGTCCGCCTCGTACCCGACCGCGTCGCGCACGGGGATGCCGAACGCCTTGAACACTTCCTCGGATTTTACGAGTTGTTCGATGAGTGCGTCGTCTATTTTGACGCGTGTCGCTTTGTAGTCCTCATATACTTCGTGCCGGTGCGTCTTCTCCGCGCGATCGCGCGTCGCGATGATGTAATCAGGTTTCAGGTCCTGCACCGATTTCAGAAGCATCGTGATGAGGCCGTAAAGCGCGCCGGTCGGCTCCCCTTTGCTGGAGGTGAAATCGGGAAGCGCGTGGTAGGCGCGGTGGATGATAGCGTGCGAGTCCAAGAGCACGAGTCGCTTGTGTTTGGTTTCAGTCTTTTTCTTCGCCATCAACGGTGATGATACGCCCGTTCTCCGCGATGTCGAATCGCAGGTTCATTGCGTCTTTGGGAATTAGTTCACGAGCTTTTTCCGGCCATTCGATAAGAACAAGGGTGCCCGGATCACGCAAAAGTTCGCGGAATCCGAGTACTTCGAGTTCGCGCGGGCTCTCCAGGCGGTATGCGTCTATGTGCACAAGTCGCTCGAATCGCTGCCTTTTCAGGGCATAGATATTTTCGATGACAAAGGTCGGGCTCGTCACGCGCTCTTCGATGCCGAGCGCTTTGGCGAATGCTTGCGCGAAGGTCGTTTTCCCGGCGCCGAGATCGCCGGAGAGCGTCACGACGGTCGCGGCCCGCTCGCGCGGCGCAAGTTTTGAAGCGAATCGCGCCGCATATTCGCGTAGTTCCTCAAGGCCAAGCTGCTCCATGTGGATAGGGTACAATAGTTTGAATGACAGCGCAGTTCAACGAAAAGAAGCAGGACGAGCGCCTGAAGGAGTTGCGACTGCGCGAAGAAGAGCAGTTGGCCGAAATGCTCTCCAAAAAATACAATATCGAGTATGTCGATCTCACTTCGAAAGCGGTGGATACGGACGCTCTGCGTCTCATCACCGAAGCCGAAGCGCACGCCACCGAGATCGCCCCGTTCCACAAGATAAATAAACAACTATGGGTCGCGATGCGCTCCCCGGAGCGCCCCGACGCGCTGAAGGTCATCGAAACCCTCGAACGACTCGGGTACTCGGTACGCCGGTTCATCGTCTCGAAAGCGTCGCTCGAGCACGCATGGGACCGCTACCACGACATCTCATACGCGACGGAGACCGAAGCCGGTATCCTCACACTTTCCAACGAGACCATCTCTGAAATGCTGGGGAAACTCAAGACGCTCTCGGATGTGCGCGCGGAGATACAATCGCACGCGGGCTCCAAGGACACCCATCGCATCTCGCGCGTGCTTGAGATAATCATGGCCGGCGCGCTTTCTCTGGGTGCGTCCGACGTGCACCTCGAACCGGAAGAGGCCGGCGTCCGCATGCGGTACCGTCTCGACGGCGTTCTGGTCGAGGCGCTCATGTTCGACGCGCCGACCTATGCGCTCATCTCCTCGCGACTGAAGCTTCTTGCGGGACTGAAGCTCAATATCAAGAACGCGGCGCAAGACGGCCGTTTCTCCATTGTCGTCGGCGGCAAAGAAATAGAAATTCGCGCGAGCGTCCTGCCCGGTAACTACGCCGAGACCATCGTCATGCGTATTCTCGACCCGACGACCATCGCGCTTCCGATGGAAGCGCTCGGCTTCGACAAGTACCTGATGGATATTTTCAACAAAGAGATCGCGAAGCCCAACGGCATGATACTGAACACCGGTCCGACCGGCTCGGGGAAAACGACGACGCTCTACGCCTTCCTCTCGCGCGTCGCGACGCCGCAGATAAAGGTCATTACCATCGAAGACCCTGTCGAATACCACCTCCCCGGCATCGTGCAGACACAAGTATCGGCAGACTACACGTTCGCTTCGGGACTGCGCTCGACGTTGCGCCAGGACCCGGATGTCATCATGGTCGGCGAGATCCGTGATGCCGAGGTCGCCGCGACGGCCGTACACGCATCACTGACCGGCCACCTCGTGTTCTCGACGCTCCACACCAATGATGCCGCCGGCACCTTCCCTCGTCTCATCGACATGGGCGTCAACGCCGACATTCTGGGCGCTGCAGTGACGACCTCGATGGCGCAGCGCTTGGTGCGCCGTCTGTGCCCAAATTGTCGACAAGCCGCCCCCATCCAGGGCAAAGATAGGGAGATCATGGATACCTTGCTGAAAAATATCCCGCATGCAGACGAACTGCCGCAGAACCGCGACCAAATGTGGGTCCCTAAAGGTTGCGAAAAGTGCGGAGGGTTGGGCTACAAGGGCCGCATCGCGGTCGTCGAGGTTATCTTGATGGATCATGAAATAGAAGACTGTGTGCGTCACTCCTCGAGTGAACGGGAGATCTGGGCGGCTGCAAAACACCAGAAAATACGGCGCATGGCGCAGGATGGTGCGGTGAAAGTTTTGCAGGGCGTCACCGCGCTCGAAGAACTCGGACGTGTCGTTGATTTGGGAGATGAGGTGATGCTGGAGACGATTAGTTAGCGTTTTTACACCACAACACCCCGTTGCGTGCGAGCAACGGGGTGCTATGTTTGAGACAGGTGGGAGGTGCACACTATCGGGCGATGCTTTTGTAGAAAAGTTGCGGTTAGATCCTAAGGATGGAAACAGCATCACCATTTCGTCCTCGGAAGAACCACCATCGCCCGATACTGCGCGCCTCCGATAATGAGAAATCCCGCTATGCGGGACTGACGAACAGTGTAGCATATCAAGCATAAAAGTCAAGGGCCTTCGCTCCCCGCTCCCGCGTTGTTGTGAAGCCCCACCATATGGATACCAAAGCAAAAAATGAAATAGAAAAGACGCCGCGTTCGCTCGATCAAGCGTTGCGTCCGGCGGATTGGGACCAATACGTGGGCCAAAGTGCCATCAAGGAGAATCTCCGTATCCTTTTGAACGCCGCGAAGGGACGCAAGCACCAGCCGGAGCACGTGCTTCTTTACGGCCCGCCGGGATTGGGCAAGACGACCCTCGCTCACCTCATTGCCAAAGAGGTCGGGGCGAATTTGCGGGCCACTTCCGGCCCCGCCATCGAGCGCGTAGGTGATTTGGCATCAATTCTCACCAATCTTTCCCCCGGCGACGTACTTTTCATAGACGAAATTCACCGCCTCAACCGCACGATAGAAGAAATTTTGTACCCAGCGATGGAGAGCGGCGTTCTCGACATCGTCATCGGCAAAGGCCCGGCGGCGCGCACGGTGCAGCTCGAACTTCCCCCCTTCACACTTATCGCCGCAACGACGCGCATTTCGCTCCTCTCCGCGCCGTTGCGCTCACGATTCTCCGGAGGGACGTTCCGTCTCGTCTACTACACCGAGCTCGAGATCGCGGAGATCTTGCGCCGCTCGGGAAAGATCCTCGGCATCGGCGCCGACAGAGATTCGCTGATGGAAATTTCCCGCCGTTCACGCGCGACGCCGCGCACGGCCAACTACCTGCTGAAGCGTGCGCGGGACTTTGCGGAAGTTTCGGGAGAGAAGCTCGATGTAAAAACCGTAAAAAAGGCCCTCGCCCTCCTTGAGATAGACGAGATCGGCCTCAACCAGACCGACCGGGATATCCTCACCGTCATCGTCGAGAAATTCCAAGGTGGTCCTGTCGGCCTTAAGACAATCGCCGCCGCATTGTCGGAAGAAGAGGGTTCCATCGAAGAGGTCCACGAGCCGTATTTAATGCAAATCGGCCTCATCGACCGCACGCCGCGTGGGCGCACCGTCACCAACAAGGGCTATGAACACATTGGTGCCACACGTTCAGCGTCTAACTCAACCCTGCTTTAATTTCGGATCAAGGATCTCCGTATTTAACTCAAGCAAATACAGTTGGGGTTGAATTTGTTTATTTTCTTTGTCTGGAACCCCAAGGTAAGCTGTCGTAATCCACAGCGGTTCGCAAAAGTCTGTCCTATCGGCGGTAAAAAGTAGTGGTTTATTTTTCCCGAACGAGTGTGCAACTACAACGCCTCCAATTATTAAATCGGGCAATGGTATTTTCTTTTGATTGCAAATGCGCCGATACTCAGAAGCGAGGATTGCGGCATTTTGGAAGTAGGCTGGTTCCAGAGATATGTTTTGGACATAACTCATAAAAATAAGATATTTCTTCTTTACCTCCTCCTTATTATCATCAACGAGAATTTCCAACCCACTAATTGGAGTAATCGCTAACTTATTGCCATTATCGACAAGTACTCGTAATGGATTTCCACTACGCTCCTTAAATCCCTCAGTGGCGTACCAAATCGGGATATTGCTATCGAGGATTATGGTCCTATTCTTTATGTCCTTTATCTGTGGAAGTACCGTCATGAATGTTCTTAATTATCTCTACAGCTTCTTCTGCACTTAGACCAATTGAAGAAAGTGCTTTGAGCGCCTCCTCAAATTTTGATGGGTTGATTTCCAAAGTTTTCAACTCCTCAGTTGCCTTTTCGATAACCATAGTCGAATTATCGCACGGGAAATTGTTGTTGCAATTCATCAGCATATAGCAACAAAATGGCTATGATGTTTAGATGAACTCGGTTTTCCGCTAGACTGGGTGTGGGGATAAAACAAAAAAATCCTTTTTCTACGGATACAATGACCTTGCTAGATGCACGGTAAACGAAAGGCCTCCCGTTAGGGAGGCTCTTCGTTTTCGACTCTTCGGGAACCGATGCCTGCGACCCGCTTCGTATTGATATGATCTCCCCGCTACGTTTCGCCTGCACCGCTGCTCGAGCCGACTTCTCCTGCAGCGCCCCGGAGCTTCTAGGACCGGGAGTAGGTTCAAGGAACAGCCACCTGTAGCTCGCATTTCTGCTTGCCCTGTCTCGATGGCGACCAATGCACGGTAAGGCGCATCAGTCAGGTGAATATACACCGTAGGGCGTGGCGTCAAATTTTCGAAAATCGGCAGTTTTGTGGATTTTCGGTGGATACTATCTTGAAGCCAACTGTGTATAACCGGTGCACAAAGCCCTGTGGGCTGATTTACTTATGGAAGGACGGAATCCCCCGCCCGAAGAAGACGAGGTCGGACATGGTGTCGGCAGATTTCGTGAAGCAGGTCGAAGGCTACGGACTCACCACGGCACACATCCTGTACCGAATACCGGATTATCAGAACATTCTTCAGACGTATGTCTGGCAGGAATACGACATATTCCCGAGATTTCCTGAACTGCATCGCTTCCTCAAATTCTGGGAGGAGCAGATCGAGGGTCCTCTGCATTCGGTAAAGGTTGCACATTCACGGCTCATCAGACCTGCCGAACTGCGGCCGGTCGGCGCCCACTTCCAGCTCCATTGAGCACAACCAAACACATCGCAAAGATTCGGCGGCATACATGGCCGCCGAATTGCTTTCTATTTGCCCGGGCAATCCATGTCTGCGCGACAGAGCATGCCGCCGCAGAGATCGCACTCCATTTTCCAGAGGGAATATTGACCGCTTCCGGCGAGCGCGATGCCGAATGAAACGAGCATGAGGAAAAGTTCAAGTTCATGCGGCTGGTAGCTTGTCGGCGTCCCCATGATGAAGACGGCGACGAGCATTTCGATGCCGAACAGCACGCCGAAGACGCGCGTGAAAATGCCGAGGATAAGACACAGCCCGCCGATCAGCTCGAGGTACGCGATAAAGATCCCGACCGGGCCGCCGAGTCCCAGGTGCATGAACATGCCCTCGACGCCGGAAAGGTTGTTGACCTTCGACCAGCCGTGCATGAAGAACACGAGGCCGGCTCCGAGGCGGATAAGAAGAAGCCCGAGCGCGCGGTTGCGCGCGAAGCGGCTCAAGCGGTTGATTGATGCTTTCATAAGGTGACGTTACTTCTAATGTCCAAAGTGTAGCACTGGTTTTTGCATTCTTGCTCTATTCCCTATACCCTGGTAGCTAACTACTCATATGTCCGGACACAACAAATGGGCGCAGATAAAAAGGCAGAAAGGGGCTAATGACGCGGCCAAGAGCAACCTGTGGGGCAAGCTCGGGAAGCGCATCGCAGTGGAGAGCAAGAAAGCGAACGGTGACGTGAACGCGCCGAATTTGCGCTCGATCATCGACACCGCAAAAAAGGCGAATATGCCCAAAGACACCATCGACCGCGCCGTCGCCAAAGGAATTTCCACCGACGCGAGTTCACTGGAGCAGATAACGTACGAGACCTACGGTCCCGGCGGCGCGGCTATTATCATCGAAGCCGTGACCGACAGTCGCAATCGTACAGCGCAGGAAATGAAGCACCTGCTTTCGGAACAAGGCCTTTCGCTCGCGGCACCCGGCTCCGCCGCCTGGGCGTTCGAGAAAACCCTTGAGGGCTGGGTGCCCAAGACGACCGTTCCCCTTTCGGAGGCCGACAACGACAAACTGGTGCAAGTGTTGGAGAAGATAGACTCCCACGACGACGTCGAGAACGTGTACACCAACGCGGCCTGACGTCTGCGGGATTCGCCCCCGCGCCGCACACCTTTAGCCGTGTCTCAGAGGCGTCTGGCGCGAGAGGCAGGGAATTTTCAGCAGAAAATTACCCGACGGCTAAAGGTGTGCGGCGCGGGGGCGAATCGCCTGCTATCATTAAGATATGAAGGTGCTGGGCATCGACCCGGGATACGGCCGCTGCGGCATGGCGGTAGTTGAGCGGCAAGACGGAAAGGACGTCCTGCTCTACTCGGGATGTGTAGAAACGGCCGCGAGCGACGAGTTCCCTTTCCGACTTTCGGCGATCGTTGCCGCGTGCGAGGAGCTTATCGCGGAACATGCCCCCGCTGCACTTTCCATCGAAAAACTGTACTTCAACGCCAACCAAAAGACCGCAATGCGCGTTGCCGAGGCCCGTGGCGCGATCATCAGTTGCGCGGCGGGGCGCGGCGTCGACGTCTTCGAATATACGCCCGCGCAGGTGAAAAGCGCGGTCGCGAGTTCCGGAACGGCCGACAAAAAGCAGGTGGCAACGATGCTCCATCTTCTCGTAAAAATAGACAAGGACATCCGCCGCGATGATGAGTACGACGCGATAGCCATAGCGCTCGCGCACCTTGCCATGGCGCGCAACGCCGCGGTGGTTTAAGGCGGCCAAACGGGATACAATCACGGATGAACCATGACTGCACGAACCTCTCGGCGCGGTTTGCGGCGCCTTTTTTACAGGATCCCCGAATGGATGCGCCTTACCGGCGTTGCGATACTCGCGCTCATCCTCTTCGGGCTCGGCGGCGTCATCGTCTGGTCGATCCTCGTGCCAATCCCTTCGATCAGCGATTTCCAGAATCGGGAGGTCGCGCAGTCGACCAAAATATACGACAGGACGGGCAACGTGCTCCTTTATGACGTGCATGGTGAAGAAGAACGCACGTCGGTTCCGCTCGACCAAATAAGTCCGTACGTCCAGCAAGCGACCATCGCCATTGAAGACCAGTCGTTCTACACCAACTCCGGCATCGATCCCTTTTCCATCCTCCGCGCGCTGTGGGCGGACCTCACGAGCGCATCCTACGCACAAGGCGCTTCGACCATCACGCAACAGGTCGTCAAGAACGCGCTTCTGACGCAGAACAAGACCGTCACGCGCAAGATCGAGGAGATCATTCTCGCGCTGCGCCTTACGCGAGCCTACTCCAAAGACCAGATCCTCAACACGTACCTCAACGAGGCTCCCTACGGCGGCCCCATTTACGGCGTACAGGCGGCGTCGCAATACTTCTTCGGCATCAATGCGAGCCAGGTCGACCTCGCCCAGGCGGCCTATCTTGCGGCGCTTCCGCAAGCTCCCACCTACTACTCTCCCTACGGTGACAACAAGGCAGCGCTCGACGCACGCAAGAATCTCGTTCTTTCGCAAATGCTGAAACTCGGGTACATAAACCAGAGCGAGTACGAGCAAGCCGTCGCCGAGCAGGTCCAGTTCCAGCAGGTTTCGAACACCGGCATCAACGCACCACACTTCGTGTTCTACGTCGAAGAATATTTGGAACAGAAATATGGCGTCGATGCGGTCCAAAACGGCGGTCTCCGGGTCACCACAACACTGGATTGGGACTTGCAGAAATTCGCGGAAGATACCGTCGCATCCGACGCACAGGAACGCCTCACAAACTTCAACGATTCGAATACGGCTGTCGTTGCCTTGGACCCGAAGACGGGACAGATACTCGCCATGGTCGGCTCTTCCGACTATTTCAACGATTCGATAGACGGCCAGGTCAACGACGCGCTTGCGCTCAGGCAACCAGGATCCTCTTTCAAACCGTTCGTGTACGCGACCGCGTTCGAGCGTGGTTACACGCCCGACACAGTCGTCTTCGATCTCCAGACACAATTCTCGACCGCCTGCTCGCCGCAGGACGTCTCCAACAACACCCCGCCGTGCTACAGCCCGAGCAACTACGACGGCACGTTCCATGGACCCATTTCGTTCAGGGACGCCATCGCGATCTCCGACAACGTCGCCTCCGTCAAGGTCCTCTACCTCGCCGGCATCCAGCCGTCGATCTCAACAGCCGAATCACTCGGTATCACGACCCTAACCGATCCACAGAACTACGGGCTCTCCCTCGTCCTTGGCGGCGGGGACGTCACGCTCTTGCAAGAAACAGCCGCGTACGGCGGATTCGCCAACGATGGCACCTTCAACCCGCCGACCGGCATCCTGGAAGTCACCGATTCGAGCGGCAACGTCCTCGAGCAGTACACGCCACAGCCTAAACAGGTCCTCGATCCGCAAATAGCACGGCTCGTCAACGACATCCTCTCCGACGATGTGGCGCGCGCGCCGGAATTCGCCTCGCACGGTGTGCTTTGGTTCGACGGCTATGATGTCGCGGACAAGACCGGCACAACGGACGACTCGCGCGACGCATGGGTTTTGGGATACGACCCCAATATCGTCGTCGGCGAATGGGCCGGCAACAACGACAATTCCCCGATGGTGAAAAAGATAGCGGCCTTCATCGTCGCGCCGACGTGGCACAAGATAATGGCCTACGCGCTCTCGAAGTATTCCTCTTCTTCCGATGCGTTCCCGCCCCCCTCCCCGAGTACTGGAAGCTTGCCACCCGTCCTGCAAGGCAACTGGAACACGGACTCTTCTCGCGGCATACATGACATCCTCTACTGGATACAAAAAAGTGATCCGCTTTCCGGACCACCTACGAATCCCTATGCCGATCCGGAAGAGCCGTACTGGGACTACCCGGTGCAACTGTGGGCGGCGCAAATGGGCTACGGTGCCTCCTCGATACCCTCTACGGTTCCCTCTCAAGCACCTTCTCCACAAACGCCGGCCGCTGTAGGACTGCACATCATCTCGCCGCAAGCCGGGTCGAAGGTGCCGCGCAATACTCCCGTAACGCTCGAGGCGGAGGATCCCACGCAAACCGTTGCAACCGTCGTCTATTACCTCAACGGCGTATATGCCGGGGCTTCCTCCGCACCCCCGTACAACATCCTCGTCACACCGAACCCGCAAGTCCCGCAGCAACAAATGCGTGCGGTCGCCCAGCTCATCAACGGCACCGTCGAAGAGGCGCGAGAAACATTCAACCTGCAGTAACGTTCACCTGTTGAGCGGCATTACGAGGTAGAGGAACGTCGCATCGGACGTTCCTTTCACGACAAGCGGACGCCCCGGTCCCGCGAACGCGAGCGTTATGGAATCAGACTCAATGGATGGCAAACATTCGGCCAAGTAACCGATGTGGAAATTAATGTCGATATCTTCTCCAGAAAGCGCGGCGTCTATCGAATCGGACATCTCTCCCACGTCGGAAGAGCGCGCGGTCGCCGAGAATATCTTTTTCTTCGGATAGACGTGGAGTCCGACGTGCTGTTCCCCTCCGGCGAAGACGCGGGCTTTCTTGAGCATATCGGAGAGGTCGTTCTTCAGGAGCGTCGCCTCGGTCGTGGTGTCTTTCGGGATGATGTCTTTGTAGTTTGGGAATTGGCCGTCGACGACGCGCGACGTGTAGCGCACATCTCCCGCGGTCGCGACCAGTTGCGTGTCCTCCGCGACGATCTCAACCGACTCTTCGGCCGTGCGTTCCAAGATGTATGAAAGTTCGGCGGCGTGCTTAAGGGGGATCAATAGCTCTGCATCGCTCTTGCCGGAGCTTGCTGGTATCGTTTTTTCGGCCAAACGGAACGAGTCGGTAGCAACACAGGTTATCCCCTGCGGTTTGACCGAAACAAATACACTTCCGAGTTCCGGGCGGATCATCGAGGGGGATGCCGCGTAGACGACCGCTTGCAATGCTCGCAAGAATTTCTCCCTTGGGAACCTCATTCCCTTCTTCCCGACCTGACTCGGCAGTGCCGGAAATTCCCCGTGCGGTATGGCTTTTATGAGCGTCCTGGTTCCTTTTGATTCAACAATGAGGTTTCCTTCATCGCTTCGGAGTGTTAATTTCTCACTGCTGATGGAACGGAGGGTTTGTGAGAGGATCGCGGCTGGCACGGCTATCACCCCTTTTTCCTCGACGCTCCCGGAAATGGTTATTTCTATTCCCGCCTCAAGGTTCGTTGAACGAAGTACTATTATTTTTCCAGTGTCGATGAGTATACAAGAAAGCACTGGGAGTGATTCTTTCTTCCCCGCGATCCTTTCTGCGAGTAGTACCGCATTTAGGATCTGGTTTTTTGTGGTTGAGAGTTTCATAGTAGTTCTTATATATTCTTTATATTAATAAACTACTATTACTATTACTGGATCGAATAAGTGGAAAAGGGAATTATAGGTTGAATGAGTTGATTATTTTGGAAAAATGGAATGTGTATGAGGTGTTGGTGAAATCGGAATAAAGATGTGGAGAACTTTTTCTGACGGGGACATGCCGAAGTTATCAGATTTTTTTCAAACGTTGTTCGATATTTTTCCACTACGTTATGCATGGATAAGGGTGCGAATATGGTCGAGCTCCTGCTCAAGCGCGGTGTTGGACTTTATTTCCTCTTTTATTTTCTCGCAGGAGTGGATGACGGTAGTGTGGTCGCGACCGCCGAGCTTCTCTCCTATCGAGGGATATGAGGCGTTGAACTCCTCACGCAGGACGTACATGATTATCTGTCGCGGCTTCACCACCTCCTTTTTGCGGGTCTTTTCATAGATAGATTTTTCCGCCACCTCATAGTATTGAGCTATTCTGCGCACCACTTCTTCGGTGGAAATGCCTCGCGATGGCTTCACGTTGTGTTTTATGAGCGCTCGCACGTCGTTGAGGGACACCCCTTTCCCTTTGTACTGCGATTTGCAGACTATTGTGTTGACGATACCTTCGAGTTCGCGAATATTACCGCGCACCGCCTCCGCGATATAGGTGACGATCTCTTCCGGAAGGGAGAATCCGTGGCTCTCTATCTTGGCACGGATAATAGCCGCCCGGCTTTCGACATCAGGTTCCGGGATCTCCGCCACCATGCCGGCTGAAAAGCGCCCCTTGATGCGTTCTTCGAACCCGGGGAGGAGCGCCGGATGTTTATCCGACGAGAACACGATCTGCTTGTTGTTGTCGTGCAGCGCATTGAATAGGTGGAAGAGCTCCTCCTGCGTTTTCTCGGTGTTCGCGATGAACTGCACATCGTCCATGATGAGGACGTCATAGGAGCGATACTGATCCTTGAATGAATTCGCCTTTCCCGCACGCACCGCGTTGATGTAATCGACCGCGAAGCGCTCGGACGTGACATAGAGTACTTTTTTGTTCGTTTGTGATTTCTTGAAGTGATTGCCGATCGCCTGGATGAGGTGCGTTTTGCCCCGTCCGGTCGATCCGTACACGAACAGCGGGTTGTACGCGAGGCCGGGTCGCTCAAGCACGGCCTTTGCCGCAGCATGCGCGAGCTGGTTGAAGGGTCCGACGACGAACGTTTCGAACGTGTAGCGCGGGTTCAGGTTGTCGCGCTTGTCGATGTAGAGCGATTGAAGGTCGAGCGAGACGGTTTCCGTCGGCGCGGCAGGTCTTTGGCGTCTTTCCTGCGACGGAGCAGAACGGTGGACAACGTATTCCACAGTCCTAATGGAACTGTCCAGGTCACGGAGCACCTTGAGGATGAGTTTGTGATGTTTTTCGGAGAGCCACTCTTTGACGATCTTGGATGGAACGGCCACCTGTACGGTACCGGCATCGCGATGTGCGATATCGGTATTCCGAAACCATGTACGAAACGAAGCCTCTGAGGTGCCAAGCTCGATCTGGACGAGCGCGTTCTGCCATAGTTCTCGGTTACTCATGATGTGGGGCCGTCATGCGCTAACAGCTCGTATAGTATACGCGCGCAATTCGTACCGAAAAGCGTGTGCTCACTCAAGGTCTCTGTGTACAGCATGTGGATAGCGCGTGGAGATAAATTTTACTCCAACCAAGGTTGAATACAAGAAAAAAGTGTGCTACCGTTCACCCGATGAAACGAACGTACCAACCTAAAAAGCGGAAACGCGCGCGGACGCACGGCTTTTTGAAGCGCTCTGGCTCGAAAAGCGGTCGCAACCTTCTGCGCCGCAGGCGCCGCAAGGGCCGCGCACGCCTTTCCACCTAGGGAATGCCTAAAAAATACCGCCTGTCGGGCGAAGAACTCCGGAAACTCTCCAGCCCCTCCAATGAGCGGGCCGGCAGACTTGCTTCGCGAGCGGGGAAGCGTTTCCACGGCAGACTTTTTTCGCTCCTCCTCGTTCCAATAGCGGGTTCGAGCGCAAAGTGTGCCTGTGTCGTGTCGAAAAAGTCTGCCCGGAAGGCGGTCGAACGCAATACGATCAAGCGCCGCTGCCGCTCGATACTCTCGAAACGCATGCCGAGCGTGAAAACGCCGCTCGCACTCCTCTTCTATGCAAAACCCGGAGCAAGAGATGCAACGTTTTCCGAAGTTGAACGCGACATCGAGTCGCTTCTCGCACGGCTTTGAGCGAGGTACAATGCCTTCGTGCTTGCAGCCATAGGCAGCGCATTCAGTGCGATCATCTACCGCCCGCTGTACAACGGGCTCGTGTTTTTGGTTGGTGCACTTCCCGCGCACGACGTTGGGGTCGCGGTCGTCGTTCTCACTCTTTTCGTTCGGTTCGTTCTCTTTCCGCTTTCTCGCCGCGCCGTGCAGGCGCAGCTCGCGATGAAAAGGATCGCGCCGGAGGTCGAGAAGCTCAAGGAAAAATACAAGACTAAGCCGGAGGAGCAAGGCCGCGCGATATTCGCGCTGTATAAAGAGCGCGGCGTACACCCCTTTGCCGGATTCGCGCTCATTTTGATACAACTCCCAATACTGTTCGGGCTCTACTGGGTCTTTGCGCGCGGCGGGTTGCCTGTGATAAATCTCTCGCTCCTGTATCCATTCGTGCACGCTCCCACGACCGTCAACATGGAGTTTTTGGGCCTCATCGATATGAAATCCCGAAGCATCCCCCTTGCGATACTCGCGGCACTCTCGCAGTTCATATATACGCGGCTCTCGATGGGTCCGTCGGAAAAGAGCTCCCCCGTTGAGGCCTCGCTCTCGGGTGACATGGCAAAGAGTTTCGAGGTCCAGGCACGCTACATACTGCCGGCCATCGTCGGAGTTATTGGCTTTTCGCTCGCTTCCGCCGCGCCGCTCTACTGGACGACCAGCAACACGTTCATGATCTTGCAGGAATACCTTTCCGGAAGGCGATTCAACGATCCCGGAGCCAAATAGCAAAGCGATCGGTTTGGTGGCGGGCGGGTTTTGTGATACAAGAGGTGAATGCAACCTTCTCCGGAGAACGTCCTTAAGGAACTACTGAATGCGGCCGGCATCTCGCACGGAGGCGTCACGCGCTCCGAAGCGGCGGGCCAGACCATACTCTCGATAGAAACGGCCGACGACCCGCGCGACCTCATCGGCATGCGCGGGGAAACGCTGCTCGCCATCGACCATCTGGTAAAAAAGATAGCCGAGCAGGGTTCGGGCGTGCCCGAGGGAGAGAGCCGGGAAGAGCTTTTCCTGGTCGACGTCAACGGCTACCGCACGAAGCAGATAAAAGACCTTCAGGCGAAGGCTCTCATGATGGCGGAACGCGCGCGCAGTTTCCAGTACGACGTTGAACTCAATCCGATGAGCGCATACGAGCGCCTTATCGTGCACACGACGCTCCAGAATGCTCCGAACGTGAAGACCGAATCGCAAGGCGAGGGCCGCAGCCGTCGCGTCGTCATCAAGTATTCCGCGGAATAAGTCCGCTAGGCCCCGACAATGTTCGTCTGTGGCGCGGTCGCGGGAGCGGAGTTGCCGCATTGTCCCGTACCCGAACCTCCCTGGATGCTCTGCAAAATGTTGAGATTGAGGAGGCAGGGGTTTATCTGATCGAGCACTATCCAGATGCCTATCAGGAGGAGAAGTCCGAGTATCGACTGCGTGATGACCTCTTTTGCATGTTGTTTTGAACCCCACATGTCGGCGGCACCCATGTAGAGCCAGCCCGCGTATCCCAGGCGCAGCACGGCGAGGATGGCACCGGCGGACAGCGCCATCGTGAATGCTGCGTTGAAAAACCCCGCAAGATCCGTGTTGTTGCCGCTGAAAAACCCGGAGAGGGAGGGACCGAGTGCGTTCGTGTTGTTCGAACTGGTCGTCAGCCCTTGGAACTGAACGGTAGTTCCGGCCTGGAACATTAACCCGATCGTACTCTTACTGAAGATCTTTTTGAACCACTTTTTCATATTACGGCGCTATCCGAAGTATCCACAGCGACTGATCGGCGGCGTTGGTGAAGGCGATGTATTGCCCGCTCGGGTCAACCATTGGGTCCTCGACATCGAGACCATTCTGCGTGTCTCCGGTCGGATCGTAGAGAAGCGTTGTGGAGGCGGCTTGAGCATCCACTTCGTAGAACGTGTCGGACGTATGGACGATGCCCTTGTACCAGTCATCGAGGAATTGTTGCGAACCGGTCTGCGTCGGAACGCCGCAGTAAGCCGTCAAGCTCTTCCCCGGCCCCCATGCGCATTTATCCGCAACAGTTTGGATAGAAAGTCTTTGGGGAGACGCGCTCGCGCTCGACTGCGTGAAGAGAGAAAGCGTTCCGCCTTGCGAAGTACCGAAAAGGAGCGCTGTTGTCGAGGCGTCGGGAAGAAGCGTAAGTCCAGGCGCCTGCGCGACGAGTGAAAGAGAACCGTTCTTCTGCAGGCGATATGCATAGCCTTCGACGCCATCGGCTGGTGCTTGCAAAAGAACAACACCGCCATCGCCGTCGGTGATCAGGCGCCACTGCGTGAGGGGTGAAGAGTACAGTTGTTTTTCTTTTTGTCCGGCCCAGTTCGTAGAAACCAGTGATATGCCGGAAGGCTGCGCAATGGCGTAGTAGAGCGTGTCGGAGAGAGGGTCTGCCGCGATGGTGCGGATGCCCTGCGGAAGTTCGACGCCCTGCAGCATATCCGGTGAGGAGGTGGCACTTGTCTCCGTAGTGGTCGCCACGTTGCCCGCGAACGTGATGAGCGTTCCGGAGTCGTCAACACTGCGTTCCAGCACGGAACCGTCGAGCGTGATGAGCGCCGCGTAGATCTCGGGACGAAGCGTGTCGGTCAGGCGCATGATGCCGTGGTCGGACGGCGTCGCCTCAAGCACGTTACCACTTGAGCGTTCGACGAAACGAAGTGTCGGCACCGAGCCATTCTGCCAACCGAGCCCAGCGACCGGCACCTGCGACACTTCCCACAGGCGAGCTGCGGGAGTCGATGTCGAGACCCCGCCCACGCTTTCTCCGAGCGTTGAAGCGGCATTTTGGTAGGTGCTTCCGGCCGTGCCCTCAAAGCTCGGTGCCCCACTGCCGAAGCTACGCGCCGCGCTATCGGTAGTCACCTGTTGCTGCGCGCCGTGCAGGAAATAGTACCAGCCCAAAAGTGCGCCCAGCGCGAGCACCGCGATTCCGGTGATAACAAGACGCAGCAGTGTCATGTATTTTTTCATATTAGTGGAATACGTTGGTCCCGCCGGCCCCGGCGCCCGCTGCGGAGAACGCGACCTGCCATGCGCCGCTCGCAGAGAAGAACGGGTCGGAGGGTTTTGACACTGAAAGCTCGACCTGCGCTATACCTTGCGACTGCGCGTTGATGGTCAGCTCGCTCGGATCTTGCGGATCGGCCGTCACGGCGGAGCCGTTCACACTCCACGCGTAGGCGAGATTCGGGTCGTTGGGGGAAGGCGCATCGACGAAGTACGGGACTGCCGCGAATGACGTCACTGCCTCCGCTGCGCCACTAGACGACCCAAGTGCACGGTGATACAAGATGCCGAAAAGTGGACTGTCGTCGTACAAAACGAGCTGCGGGTCGCCGGTGCGCACGACAACGCTTGCCTCGCCCGAAAATCCCGTCGTGGCCGCATCCACCGTCACGGTGTCACTCCCGTAAAGTATTGCAGCTGGGACGACCACAGATGATTCTCCGACACCGGACTGGGCCTTGAGTACGGCCCCGTTGACCTTCCACGTGTAGGTGATGCCGGAAGAGGCCACTTCGGAGCCGTCGGGCCGCACGAAATGCGGTATCGCGAGCAGACGGATGGCTGAACCCGAGCCGGGGAGAGCGCGACCGAGATAGAATGGCGGTACGTACGAATCGGCCTCCCATAAGAGGTCGATCGAGGTCGGCACGAGCACCACCTCGGCGGAGTCGTTGCCGCTTCCACCCGAGACCGAGACGACCACGTCCGTTCTCTGTCCCAGAGAACCAAGTTTGACTTGTACGGACTGTCCCGATCCCACCGGTGACCCGTTGACGTCCCACTTGATATCGCTCGCGGCGAGATCGAGGAGTGGGCTTTCTGCAGTGAGTTCGACGGTAGAATTCGGACCAGGGTGCGCGGGCGATGCGGAAATGGTGAGCGCGGTCGTTCCCGTGAAATTCACCTGCTGCGCGAGCGCGGGAGATGCGGCGAGCAGTATTCCACCGCAAACGAGCGCGATGAGCGTGCGCAACATTATTGCATTATACCGTGGGCAATCGCCCTCTCCGGTCATGAATTCTTAAGCTCTGGGGCTACCGGTGCCGGAGCCGCTTGCGTCGCTGCGGCGGCCACGGGTCCGGCGGGAGCGGCCGGGGTCGATACACTAGCAGAAGCGGGAGCGACGGGCGCCGCAGGAACCGTAGGAGTAATCGGGGCGGGCTCGAGGGAAGCGCTTGATAGGGCTCGCGCTTCAGGGGTCGCCTGCGGCGCCGCTGCCGGAACGACCTCTTGTTCAGGCGCGTTCGCGTTCGCGAGGTCTTGCTTCGCTTTTTTGATGGCGAGGATCTGCGACGGGTCGGAGGTGATAATCTGGTCCTCGGTGTAGGACGCGATGACTTTTATGGCGACATGCTTGAGTCCTGCGAAGAATATCCCCTCCCCAACGTCCGATTCAAGCAAGAGGTACTTCTCTTCGTCGGAGAGTTTGAAGGTTTGCTGCACCAAGTCGACGGACGTCGGCGATTGGCGCAGCAGTATTTGAATGGACGAGTTCGTTATCATCGGCACGCCGTAGGGTGAGTTCAAGAAGTCGGACACGTCCTGCGTGATGGTCGAGATGCCGAGGTAGTATTTGCGTCCGCGCTTCGCGATGCCGAAGAGGAAAGATGCGGTGTCCTCGGAGCGCATCATCCACCATGCCTCATCGATGACGAGCAGGCGCTTGCGCAATTCTTTGCGCACCGTGTTCCAGATGTGGTGCGTAATGATATACATCGCGACCGGTTTCAGATCGTCCTCCATGTCGCGCACGGAAAAGACGACGAGCTTCTTGTTCATGTCCACGTTGGTGGGTCGGTTCATAAAGCCCGACCACGTCCCCTTGGTGTATTTCGAGAGGCGATTCACGAGCGATTCCGAGCCGACCATGCCCGAGAGCACGAGTTCGAAGTCGGAGAGGAGCGGCGGCTCCACCTGGGCGAAATTCGCGTCGGCGGTGATGTCTTTGAGCGCGTAGGTTTCCGTGATGGCTTTGTCGATGATGGCATCCTCTTCAGGCGTGAGGCCGCCGAGCATGATGCGGAAAAGCCCGACCAGCGTGATGATGTTGTTGCGCAGCACATCGGACGGACTTTCGTCCTCGCGCGGGATCGGAAGATCGAACGGATTAATGTGGTGCTCGGAAGAAAGCGAGATGTTGAAGTAGCGACCGCCCACGGTTTCGGCCAGATATTCATACTCACGCTCAGGGTCGATGACGATGACCTCGGTGTCGAACATGAGCGAACGAAGGATCTCGAGTTTCGTCGTGTAGGATTTGCCCGAGCCGGATTTCGCGAACGTCACCGAGTTGTAGTTCTCGAGCGAGAAGCGGTCGAAGAGAATGAGCGAAGAATTATGGCGGTTGATCCCGTAAAGAATGCCGCGGTCGGACGTGAGGTCGAAGGAGATGAACGGAAAAATTGATGAGAGCGGCGCGGAGTTGAGCTTGGTGTGCACACCGAGTTCATCGGTGGCAAGCGGCAACACGCTCCTGAAGCCACCTTCCTGCTGGAAGAGCGCGGGGCGGATATAGACGAGTCGCGACTCAAGAACCGAGCGCACCTCGCTTTCCACTTTGTCTATCTCCTCGCGCGTCGAACCGTAGATGGTGAGGTACAGACCGACCTCAAAAATGCGCTCTTGCGCCTGCTGCAGGGAATCACGCAGCTGTTCCAGGTCGGAATATGCGGTGTCGAGCATTGGGTCGCGCACCATTCCTTTCTCTTCACGCGTCGCTATTTGCGACTGCACCTCGGCTACTTTCTTCTGGAATTTCCGCAGCATTTCATTGGTGTCCATCGGATGGATGAAGATGGAAATGTCGAGCACTTTGTCCATGTTGATGATGGGTGCGAACCAGCCCGTCGTCAGGAAGCGCGGGTAGGAAATGACGAAGAAGGTTCGGGCTATTTTTTCACCGAGATCTATTTCTTTCGAGGAAACCTTGAGTGCGTGCGGGGCGATGACGTCCTGCAGGTCGAGCACGCCGGTCTGATATATCTCCGCAGGCAACACGGGCAAAACCTCCGGCGAAGGAGTTTTTTTCTTTCCGAACGTAAGAAGATCCGTGAGCGCCATACGATTCAGGTTTGTTGGAGCGAGATGGGCTTGCCTTCCTCGCCGGGGTTGAAGAGTTTGTACAAAAGTTCGATGGCCTCTTCCGTGCCGAGCTGTACGGTCCGGACGCCGGTGCGCACCAGCCCTTGTTGCACGACGGAAATGCGCTGCTCGAGCTGCGTCGCTTGCTCCTCGAAAGTCCTGTTCGCCTCTTCGCTCGAAGGTTTCTTGTTGCCGAACGGCAGCATTTTCGAAACACTGCTCGTCGACACGACCGTCGAGGAATAGGGCACGACGACGAAGAAGTTTTTCGTCATGATATTCGCCGCCTCGGTGAAACTTTTGATGAACTCGATGTACTCGCGGATCTGGATGCGCATGAGATCATCGAGTTGTTGCTTGAACTGCGCTTCAAGGGTCGCGATGTAGGGGCGGATGTCGAGCATGCGCGACTGTACGAAAATTTGGACCGAGAAATCGAGCGAGTTGAGAAAATTCTGGAACTGCACGATGAACGCAGTCTGCTCGTCTTCGGACTTCAGCGCGAAGTTGATGCTCGACGCGAGGAGTATCGCGCGGAGCGAGCCGTCCTTGAGGACGACGATGCCGTCACGCACCTCCGACACGGGAACGAAATCCTGCGTCGATTTGGTGCTTGCGGCCGGGATCAGGTTGCTTGGCATATTTTTCAGCGCACGAGCGCCTCCCGCGCGGTTCTAACGGGGGCGACGACACCACCCACGCGCTCGTCATTTTCTCCGATGCCGCCCGCGACCCGCTCATTGATGTCGAGCGACCAGGAAAGGTCGTGGAGTTTCGACTCCGAGAGTCGCGGTATGTAGACCTCGGCGTTCTTCCGCATATCCTCCTCCTTTTGTCTCACGGGCTTCTTGGCTCGACGCTCGTTGTTCCACAAGTAGAGTTTGGGGTGAATAAGGAAGTAGAATGCGTTCTCGACCGAAATGATGAAGGGGCGGCCGTTATATTCCAAAAAAGCCAGCGAGGCGGCCGCGCCAGCAACCAGGAGGATGATGGGAACCGCGAAAAAGAGCGGCAAGACGCGCCACGCGAGGTAGGCCGCGCCGAGCCCGCCGAGAATGTAGACGAACTGCTTGAAGGTCAGCGGGCCGAATATCTTATCCTCGACCTCAATGAATTGCGGAACCTGGAACTGCATACTCGTATAGTATAACAGCGCTATGCCCGCCTTCGGCGCCCTTTTGCTCAAGCCGGAGGTTCGCGGTACGGATCATCATGAACTGATTTGCGAGCATTCGAGACTTCACCGGGCTTGTAACTCTCGGATATGGGTGCGCGGATGGCTTTTTCTTCATTTTGCGGTGCCGGTGGGGTCGCCGGTAATACGGCAGGCATTGCGGACGCTCCGTTCGAGGTGGCCAACTGCTTCTCCAATTCCTCGCGAATGGGTTCGAACACTAGTTTTGAAACTTCGGAAGCGAGTGTCGCCGCCACTTCATCTGACACATCCACCTCACTCTTGATGTTCTTCTGCAGATCCTCGACTGGTTGGAAACCAAGGAGCGCGAGCATGACCTCATTCTCGAGCGATTCCCACTGGTCAAGGTGCAGCTTTTGCGTGTCCGCGAGGGACCGCATGCGTTTCTCCACATCGGCTGATGTGATGGCATCTTGCACGACTTTCGGAAGCTGCTTGAACCGTTCTTGCAACCTCGTGTCGAGATCCTTTTCTTCAGGGTCCATACTATTTAGTGGGTCGCCGACCCCTCGGGAGTCGAAGGGGTCTCGTCATCGCTTTCTCCGGCGTCTTGCAGGGCTTCCCGTTCAGCCGTGACCCGTTCTTTTATACCTTTCGTGCCGACCTTTTTCTTTGTGAAGCTCCGCGCTTTCTTTGCCACCACCGAGTCCGCCGGGACATTCAACGTTCTCTGGAGCCAATTTTGCGTAAGATTTGCGCCAACGACCTGCGCGTTTTCACCACTCGCCCTCAGTATTTCCTGTCCCCGCTCCCGTACTTCTTTGTCTATTTGCTGGTAATGGTCTTTGAGGTCTGTTTCCGACTTGGCAAGTTTGCTTGTCGCTTCGGTGAAACCTGCCTGCCTTTCGATAACGTTTATTCTGCTTTGGACATTTTCAACCTGTTCTCGCGCTTCTTTTATTCGCTGATCTTGCTCCTCGAACAAACGGCTGCGTGCCGCACCATCAACATCTTTTCGGCCCGCTATTTTCTCCTTTTCCGCCACCGCCTCGGTTCGAACCTTTTCTTCATTTTGCCGAGCGGCCTTCATCTTTTCGTCGAGCCCCTCGTTTTTCTTTGCTGTGTCGGCGATCGTTCTGACTTGCTCGACCAACTTCGCGTCGCTGGCGCGCTTGTCTTTGAGTTCTTGTGTTTTGACGGCATAGTTCTTTTCGACCTCCTCACGTGCAACTCCCTCTGCATCCTTTTTCGACACCGCCACTTCGGTGGCGGCCTTTGCGGCCTCCTCCGCAGTCTTTTTCGAAGAATCCGCGAAGTTTGTTTTGGTCTTTTCGATGAGAGGTGCCGGCACCTTGATGCCTTTTGCGATGGTTTGCCCGATTCCCGTGTTGGCGACATCGAACGTGCTTTTTGCGCGTGATTCTGCCCTGTTCTTTTGTCGCAGGAGACTCGTCAACTTCGAAAGATTTTGTTCCCCTGGCTCAAGGGCAGCCTGCACCTTCGCTTCATCCTCAACATTCTTGCCAAGGGTTTGCGCGCGTGCGGCCGCTCCACGCCCGCCTATCCAAGGAAGATTGCGCAACCCCGGCGCGACGAGGTACCTGTTCGCAGCTGCAAGGGGGGTGGAGAGAGCCGCCTGCGCCAAGTTGAGTCCGCCAATTGAGGCTGCGAAACTCGAGGAGATTCTGAAGGAGATGAACAAAAGTCCCACTCCGAAAATATAAAGCATGATGACCGTCCAGCCATTACTTGTTACCGACTGTCCTGGGGCGCTCAGCGCGGTAAAGACGGCCGTCCCTATCGCCCCGTTTTGTGAATTTTGGCCTATAACGACCCCACTTGCTCCCTTCAGAATTAACATCGAGATCGCAAGAAACACCATGAGGAGAGGAGCGAAGAGAGAGGCGTTGATGAGCGAGCTCCACCAGCCACTCCACCCATACTGGCTTTCAGACAACTTTGGTACCAAATGCGACGCGAATGCTATCGAGGCAGTTACCATTAGAATGATGAGAAGAACGGCACGCGATGCTATTAAAAAGCAGCCATAAAACAACACGACCGCGAGAGCAAGCAGGAGTAATCCGCCCACAAGCCCGTACGCGAATGCCTGAAACCCACTACCTGTTGTTTGTGCAAATTGGTCTGTCAGTCCCTGTGTATTCCATACGCTTGTGATTCCCATCGGTTGCAGAAAGGCATTTGCTATATCGAATTGTTGGGAACCGCCAGAGCCTTGTGTGTTCTGAGAGAATTGAGACGAATTTGCGACCGCACCATAGATTTGGTAAGCGGTTACGTTCCCCACGTCAATGATGATTTTAGAGAAGAGCAGGCTGAAATTGATGAGAATGGCTACAATGAGCACGCGGGAGAGCATTTTTCTGTAGCCGTATTCGGTATTACCTAGAATGGTCGCGATCGCAATGAAAGTAAACATGCCGATTATGACAATGTTCGCGACGTCGCGAAATACGGTCCACCCCACGGTAATAGCGTTCAGTGCACCCAAAGTGTTGAGGGTGCCGCCAAAGTCGATAATTACGTGTTGGATAAGGAAATCGAATACGACGCCGGCAAGCACAAGTGCCGCGGCGCCGATCGTTAGAAACCATGAGCCGAGCCAGCTCATCAACGGAATCCAGATGCAGTCGGTGAACGAGAAGTTCAAATAACTACACTGGCTCTTAATAATCTTTCCATTGCTGTCAGTTTCAGTGGTTCCCAGAGGACTCTGCACGTTCGTGTCTTGCAATTGGTTCCAGCCACTGTCGTAGTAGGCGTACGTCGTGGTAATGCAATTCGGTCCTTCTCCACAAGATGTGATCTGGGTTCCGCAAGCAAAAGCAGCAGTTGTGTGGTTAGCGAACAGTGCGGGGTTTGATTGGGGGGTATCCGGATTTGAGCACTGTGCGGTCGCGGCATATGCAGGTTCCGCATTCATAATGAGACTACCGGTTAACAGGACAACTATGAGAAGACCGATTTTGAAAATTTTTAGCCTCATATCCTCCATTTTTGCTCCCACGCAGAGAGAGTTGTTTGGTTCTGGAAGTTACACCACCCAACGCCCGGACTGCTCGCGTTCAGTGTAGCCCCTACGCTGCCGTTCCAGGGGATATTGGTGCTCGAGCTGTTGAGAGGATCGCTGCCCGCCCATAACTCCGGCGTGTTCTGCACCAGGGTTGTCATCGCATTTTGCACGGATTGCTGTTGCGTTTGCGCCGTCGTGAGATTGGCAGGCGTGTGTAATTCATTGTTGGCGATGAGCACATTGAGTTGTTGGATAGCGACCGCCTGCGAATCCGCCGAAGTCCCCGAGACGTTGTGTATCAACTGATTGATGAGAGTGAGCGCTTGCTGCGAGACGACGAGGTTTTGGGCGGTCGTCGAAGCGAGCGCGGCTATCTGGGAGCTAATGACGGGTTGCGAGAACTGCGTGGAAGTGGCGACTCTCAATTGAGCGCCGTTCGTGTCGGTGCAGGTGCCGCTAGCCGAAACGCCGGAAGGACACAGCGCCTGAGCGATCTGTTGGTAGCAGGTGTTCTCCGCGCCGCGCAGCTGCGAAATGGCACCGGTGAGCGTTCCTGCTATCGAGCTCATGATGTTGAAGTAACTTTGTTCTACCTGGAGCGCGGCGTTGAGATTGGCGAGTGCCGCGTTGGAGACTTGCTGTTGCAAATTCTGCGATGCCTGGTTGACCGCCTGTTGCAAGTATGAGGGCTGAGTTCCTATCGGTTGCGTAAGACCTGTAAGACCACCACCAGTCCCCGAGAGCACCTGTGTCGAGATGCCAGCGAAAAGTGCCCCAACCATCTGGCCGATATCGTTTGCATTCTGCAATTGATTGAACGCACTGCCGAGGACTTGCGAGTATGAACCATACACATTCGAAGATGGTGTGACGATCTGCTGCGTGAGCGGATTCAGACCACCGGTGGTGACGGGATAGTATCCGTTACCCCAGAGAAGCTCTTGATCGATAAGCACATTGCCCGCGGCAATGTCGCCCATGACTTCGTCATTTGCAAGAATGGTCGCGCCGTAGGGATTGCATGCGGGATTTTGCAACGCGGCAAGATCGCCAAGCGCATTAGCTGCCTGTCCATTGAGGACCGTAGTGACATCGTCCGGTATCGTACAGGTAAACTGACTATTGGATTGTCGTGTCGCACGCACGTATCCCTGTGCGATTGCTTGCGCGACCTTGGCCTTGAACGCCGGCGTGACCGTGTTGAGCGTTCCATTGTTTTGCAGATCATCTTGAACAATCTGATCATCTGCGCTTACCTTTTCTTGATTCGGTTTCTGCGTGTAAAGCGGCGCACCGTTTCGACCGGTCTGAATTTGATTCGTCGCTTGTTGCGTGAAGCCGGCAGTTGCAGCCATGCGTTGTGCGTCGACGACTTCACGCAGGACACACTCCTTATACACGAGCGTACCGGTGTTAAGTTCCACCGTCGCATCGGCAACCGGCACATACACTCCTCCCGTCGCGCCGAGCGCACCCACCGACATCGCGTTGGCACCGTTCTGGTTGCAACTGAAAACGCCACCGAATCCTTGTGGGACGCCAATGGTAACCGCACCTGAACCGCCGGTCAGCGCGCTCGAACTCGTGTCATTTGGGTTGATAGTTGCCGTCGGGATATTCGCGCCATTGGCCGACGTCTGCACGGAGTTGTCGGATTGCGCGAACGCGGACGTTGGCACGAATACGAGGATGAAAACGAACAAAAAAATGTTATTGCGTTTTGTTTTGTTCATAGGTTACGAGTGCTTGGAACGCGCTGAGGACGTCGTTCTCGGCGCCGTTGTAGTTCTCAAGAAGCACGCTCGATGCGATCGGGTCGCTCGCGTGATCCGCAAGTTGGTCGAGCGTCGCCGCGAATTCGTTCATTGAATTCACGAGACCGAGTTCAACCTGCACCGCATCCTGCGGAGTGGTCACGAGCGCGGTGGACGCCGCCGCCGCGCGGTAGTTGTCCGCAGCCGAATGCAGTTCGTCGAGGTATTTTTGATCTTTCGTTTGGACATAGAGTCCGAAGATCTCGTATTCGGGCGTTGTGTTGTTCAAAAGCGGCTTCAGCGAAGTTTGCAGCGCGGCGCGGTATCCCATCATTGCCTGATACGAGGTGTCGAGAGAGGTTTTTAATGCAGAAGCGGTTATGGGTTGATAGGTGACCGGCGCTTGCAGCCCCAAGCCGATCGTCCCCGCAACCTGTGCACCGGTCGTCGAACTGTAGATCCCCTCTTGTTGCAAGCCCGCGTACGCTCCGACGACCTCGCCTATCGCATTATCCGACACGGCAGATATGGGATCCGAGTAGGAAAGTCCAAAATTCGGGTCGGCTGTGACATTTTGCGCACCGCTTTCTACCGGCGTGGCAACATATGTACCGGCAACAGTCTTCCCTTTCAACAGTGCGACAGTTTGCCACACGAAAGCGCCGATAAGGATGAGTACCGCAAGCGCGGCGGTTAGTTTAATATGCGAAATGTCCCTGCCGAGCGGGTGTTCCACGATTTCAAGTATAGCCTACAAATCCGGCCTCTAGCTTTTAGAGACTGACTTTTAGGGGAAACCTCTTTTGGCTAGCCACTAGAAGCTGCCCCCTTGGCTGAAGGAAAACACGCTCCCCGGGTCCTGCTGGGAAAATACGACTCCTTGCGCGGAAAAGTACTGCGCGAGAGCAGCATAATTGTGCACGAAGGTATTTGCCGCTGAATCGTAGTTCTCGGCGGCCTGCACAAAATCGGCGTCGCTTTGCGCCTTGGCGACGAGCTGTAGCTTGGCGCCGATCTCCTCGTAACTTCCCGCGAGCGCTGAATGGAGCGATGTAACCGAAGTGGGGACGTTTTGCATTCCTTGCATGTACGTGCCGACCGATGCGAGTGCTTCGCCGAGTGAGACGAGCGCCGCCGCCTTCACGGGGTCGGTTCGATCTTCAGCCTGGTCCTTGAGGACCTGTGCCTCGTTCGTATGCAAAGTTTCGAACGACTGTATCTCCCCGCCGACATCGTTCCCATAAAGGTAGAGCGCTTGTTGCTGCGCGCTCATCGTCTTTTGCACAGCGGAGCCCGCGATGAGACCTTGTGGAATGAATTGGTACGCCTGAGAGATGATGCTCGAGGTTGCGGCTGAAGTCGTTTTCACCGATGAGTTCGCGGTGAGCTTTTCAAGGAGCGCGACATAGTCGAACGAACCGGAACTCGACGCGGAACCAGTGGAAGTAGCAGGGGTGAGGACGGGCAATGGTACGTTCTGTCCCGACTGGCTCTGGATGACCATCTGCGCGATCTGCTCGGGCGTGAGAGATTGTCCCTGCGACGTTCCACTCGGATACAAAAAAACAGGCACTTGCCCGCTCCAGGTCTGTGTTGACGACGAAAGCGTCATCGGCAAGCGGCTTGCGACCACGATCAGTCCGATGACAACGAGGACGACCGCGATCGCGAGCGTTGCCGCATAGGGATGTGCGCGAAACCACTCCATCTCGAAACTATACCACCCGTTGTTTCGCCTCGTGCTAGCATGTATGCATGCGTTTTTCCCGCATGGTGGCCCCGCTGGTCGCATTCGTGCTCATGTTCCCCTCTGCGACGTTCGCATTCCCCTTCGGAGGAGAAGCAGGCCAGGTCATTTTCTGCTTCAACGCCGCGATCTATGCCGCACTCGGCCCGCCGCGAGGCGGGGCGTACGTATGGACACCTTCCACCGTCACGTATCAGTTCGGACCGCCTTCGCACGCCGGCCAATGGCTTCTCGGCCTCGCTGGGCCTCCCTATTATTGCCTCGTATCGATCGAGCCGATCATCGTGTTCACGGGCATCGCCATCACAATGATGGGATCATCCCAGTGATTCCACCATCTTCCTCCACGCCTCGAGCGACACATCTTCCGCCCGAGCTTTTTCCGGCACCTCGGCCGCCGCAAGCGCACGTGCCGCTTTCTCTCGGCCGTATTCCTTTGCCAAATTTCCCGCAAGAAATTTTCGTTTTGAGGAAAATCCCGTGCGAACGACTTTGAAAAAAGAACCTTCATCGATCTCTCCGAAAAAAGCCTTTGAGATGTTCCGCACGACTAAGATCGCGGAGTCGACGGAGGGCGGCGGCGCAAAATTTCCGCGCGCGACTTTCGCGGCGATCTCCGGTTTGCCATATGCCTTCACCGAGATCGAAAGGATGCTCTCTTTCTTATCGCGTGCAAGTATTCGTTCGGCCACCTCCCTCTGCACCAGGAGCGCCATCGTCTTTGGCTGCACATCCGTCGAAAGGAACTGTCGAATGATCTCGCCGGTTATGTAGTAGGGGATGTTCGCCGCAAGGACGTATGCGCCGGCCATGAGCCCGATCGTTCCGGGCCGGATATCTCGCACATCCGCGCCGATCACGACGAGACGTTCTTTCGGAAGGTCGACCCGCAACAACTCAACGAGCGCAGGATCTTTTTCTATCGCGATAACACGAGCGCCGGTCTTTAGTATTTCTTTCGTGAGCGCTCCCTTGCCGGGGCCTATTTCCAAAACAATATCATCCGACGCGATGCCGGCCGCCTCAACGAGCTTGCGCGCGGCCCATTGTCCGGTGAGGAAATGCTGACCCAGTCGTGCGCCTCGTTTCTTTCGTTCCATATTCATTCGATGACCGGTTCCTCGTCGAACGCGGCGGCTTGCAGGAGACGCGCGTCGATATCCCCGAGAAATTCCGAAGGCAACGTGTACTCGCGCGAGCCCCACCGCAGTCGCTCGCTCACGTGGGTCAAGAAGACGCGCGATTTCGCACGCGTGAGCGCGACATAAAAGAGCCGCCGCTCCTCTTCAGGGTCACGCTCTCCACCCCCCTCGCGCTCCGAGGGGAAAAGTCCTTGCTCAAGCCCCGTCACGAACACGACCTCGAACTCGAGCCCTTTCGACGCATGCACTGTCATGAGCGAGACCGAATTCCGCTCGTCTCGCGAAAGCTCGTCTTGTTCGCTCTGCAACGCCGCTTCCTCGAGGAGACGCTCTGTGCCTTCGGGCGGTTGCTCATCGTCGAATCGCGCGGCGAAGTTCACCAGTTCGCGCACGTTGTCGAGACGTTCTTTCCCCTCATCACCTTGGTTTTTGAGCATCGCTTCAATGCCGCTCTTTTCAGCCGCAAAGGCGACTGCCTCCGAGCAGGGCAACTGCTCGATCGCGTGCTTGATCTGTCGCAACGTGTCTCTAAATGCGGCCACCTTCTGACCCGAAGCTCCGGAGAGCGCCTCACTTTGCCCTGCAAGCAGCTTCTCCAGCGTGACCTTTCCGATGCCGCGCGCAGGCACACCGACGATACGCATCATATCGACACGGCTTTTGTCGTTCCCTGCTGCGCGCAGGTACGAAAGCACATCTTTGACCTCCTTGCGCTCGAAGAATCTGGTGCCGAGCACTCGATACGGGATACCCGCGGCGAGCATCGCTTCTTCAAGTGCGCGAGACTGGAAGTTTTCTCGATATAGGACAGCCATCTCTTTGGGTGGAACGCCGGATGCGATGAGCCGCGCCGCTCGATCTGCGACGAACCATGCTTCTTCTATCTCGTTGCGGGCTGCAAAGACAGAGATTGCTTCCCCTACCGGATTGTCGGTAAAAAGATTTTTAGGTATGCGGCGGCGATTCTTTTCGATGACGGAGTTCGCCGCAGCGAGGATGGTCCGCGTCGAGCGGTAGTTCTGCTCAAGCAGCACGACTTTCGTGCCTGGAAAATTCTTTTCGAACTCAAGTAGGTGGTCGATAAGCGCGCCGCGCCAACTGTAAATGTTTTGGTCGATGTCGCCGACAACACAGATGTTCCGCTCCTCTCCCGCGAGGAGCCGGGCTATCTCGTACTGCGACTTGTTAGTGTCCTGATATTCATCTATCGTGAGATAGCGGTACCGGTTTTGCAAGAGTGTGCGGACCTCTTTGGAGGTTTGCAGGAGCTGAAGCGTGCGCAGTAATAGGTCGTCGAAATCGAGCGCCCCTTCCTGCGCAAGTTCCTTGTCGTACTTCTCCCAGATACGCGCGATTCCTCGCGTGCAATAGTCGCTCGCCGCCTCGGCGTATTCTGCAAGCGAAACGCCATCTCCCTTTTGTCTCGAAATAGCTGCGAGTGCGCTTCTGGGCGGCAGGTCCGAACCAATATTCTCGACGATACGCTTCAGCGCTCGCATCGAGTCATCCCGGTCCCAGATGGTGAATGCGCGAGGCAGCCCCGCGGCGGCATGAAATTCCCGCAAGATGCGCACGCCAAGACTATGGAAGGTCGTAACGAGGGGAATGCCGCGTCCCTTCGGTACCAGCGACCGTACTCTCTCGCGCATCTCGCCGGCGGCCTTATTGGTAAAAGTGACCGCGAGAATGGCATGGGCCGGGATACCCTTTTCTACTAGGTGGGCGATCCTGTGCGTTATGGTCTTAGTTTTGCCGGCTCCCGCCCCAGCAATGATGAGCAGTGGCCCTTCTGTATACAGGGCAGCCTCCTTCTGTTTTTCGTTAAGGTTTTCGAGGTATTTCACTGGCCGACTATACCATAAAATGGCCGAAAACCTTGACAGAATGAGTTATCCACTCTTGATACTGATTATGAATTGACTCTGAAGCACCCATGACGGTAGCATGAACCGAGCGGTGATGTTCTCCCTCTTTCCGACCGGCGGCCAAACTCTCTCTTTTGGCTCAACAAAGCCGGACTTCAGCGACCCTCTTGCATCATCGTCAAAAAACGGCTTAAAGTCTATCCGAATATCGTACCCGGGGCCCGCGAGGCCTTTGTCGTACGTTGGGTAGTACGGGACAGCCGTAAAAAGAGCCTATAGTAAGCCACAAAATAGATCCCGAAGCGCAAGAACGAGCGCGAGGGGAAAGAAGGATGAGACCAGCCGTGCCAACGGCGGTTTCGATTATTTCCATACTCATTCTGATGGGAACCGTTCTCCCTGCACTTGCGAGGGCTTCCGTTATCGATGCGCTTCTAGGTAAAGCAACCCCCCAATACGATGCGAGCTCCGGGAACCTCCAAACAATGCCGCTTTTACAACCGGCCTACAACTTAAACCCAGCTCCCGCAACCGGAGGGGGCGATGTAACGGTCGTAGACAACTCCGCGCTTGTTTCCCAGGAGGGTCCGGCGGGGACACTGGCCGATATCGTGAAGCCAGCCAACCCGACCATCAGCGTCTACGTGGTACAACCGGGCGACACACTCTCCGGCATCGCCAAGCTTTTTGATGTTTCCACAGGCACCATCCTCTCCGCTAATGATTTGCCGCGCGGCGCGGTCTTGCAACCTGGCGAGCAGCTCGTGATCTTGCCGATAACCGGTATTCAGTACACGGTGAAAAAGGGCGATACTATCGAGTCGATAGCGAAAGTTTTTGGGGGCGACGTGACCGAGATCGAGTCGTATAACAATGTCGACAATTCTTCCCTTGCGGTCGGGGCGCAGATAATCATCCCCAGCGGTGAGACGCCGGGCGCCACTTCGCCAGGTTCCGGATCCAGTTCAAACTCAACTTCGTCTGGATCGACGAAAGTTCTTCAGGGGACGGCTGGCGGATGTGGGACGTTGGTACCCTTGGCGCATAATCCGAATGAACCAAGCCATAACGTGGGTCCCGTCGGTACATGTGCCGAAGACGCGTACTACATCGCCCCACTTTCCCACTACGTGCAGACTCAGGGCATTCACGGTTACAACGCAGTCGACCTCGCAGCGCCGATGGGAACGCCTATCATGGCTTCGGCCGACGGCGCCGTCATCGTCGCCCGAGCAGGGGGGTGGAACGGCGGGTATGGAAGTTACGTTGTCATTCAGCATGGTAACGGTTCGCAGACGCTCTACGCGCACATGTCCAAAGTCGCTGCTTATGATGGCGAATCGGTCGTGCAGGGGCAGGTGATCGGTTATGTCGGGCAATCCGGGAACGCGACCGGTCCGCACGTACACTTCGAGATCCGCAACGGTATCAGGAACCCTTTCTAGACCTATGCTCGACATCAACCTTTTACGCGCGGTCGCGCAGTTCGTAAGATTGTTCTGGCATTGATTTCCTCGCCCGGCCTCGTCGTGCTAAGCTGGGGCAGCTATGGGAATCCGTGCCGACGTAGTCGTCGATCTCCAATACGGTGATTGCGGCAAAGGAAAAGTATCCCACCACCTCGCACGCACCCACTCCTACACCCACGTTCTACGCTACAACGGCGGCTGCAACGCCGGGCACACCATTTTTCACAAGGGCAAGAAATTCGTGACGCACCACATTCCGGCGGGCGTCTTCTTCGGTATTCGCAGCGTGATAGGCCCCGGCTGCGTCGTCGACCCCGAACGTTTTTTGGCCGAGATACGCGGTCTCGAAGCGGGCGGCATCAAAACGAAGGGCAAAGTGTTCATCGCGCGCAATACGCATGTCATTACGGATAAGCATCGCAAGGAAGACGGCATGGAAAAAAAGATAGGAACGACCGGCCGCGGCAACGGCCCCGCGTATCGGGACAAGTACGGACGCACCGGAGTGCGAGCCGAGAACGTTCCCGCACTGAAGCCCTACCTCACGGATCTCTATGACGAGTGGTTCCCGTCCCAGGGGCGGACAAGCGGCAAGAAAGATGTGCGCATTCTCGCCGAAGGCGCCCAAGGGTTCGGACTCGACGTCGATTGGGGCGATTATCCTTTTGTTACTTCGTCGCACTGCACGGTAGGCGGAGCGGTTTTGAACGGCATTCCAGCGAGTTCGGTTCGGCAGGTATGGGGCATCGCGAAAATGTACGAGACGTATGTTGGGGCCAAGAAATTCCAGCCCAAGGGCGACGACATCTTCAACAAGATCGCCGATGCGGGCGAGGAGTACGGCTCGACCACCGGGCGACGCAGACAGGTCAACTGGCTCGATATGCAGCTTCTCGAAAAAGCCGTACGCATCAACGGCGTTACACACCTCGTGTTCAACAAGGTAGATGTGCTGCGCGCCGTGCAACGTTGGGCGGTAATCGACAAAAGGAGGGTCGTAAAATTTAAGAACGAAAAGACGATGAAGGATTTTCTCCTGAAGCGTCTCAAGGCGCTCGGGTTGTCAAAAAACCGTGTGTTTTTCTCGGAGTCGAAGGAGACGATTTGAAACGAATCTTCAGGGTAAGACATATCATTGTAGGGAAGTGTGCTCGAATCGAGCTTGCAAGGTTCGCAGGATGGAGTGAAACAGGTCTATCGAAGTCGCCAGGCGGTGAAACAGGCTTTGCTACTTAGAAGGCCGGGCGAAGATGCCCGGCCTTAGGAAGACGGTGACATTGCCGTCACCGTTCTTCTTGCGGGACGGGTCGCGAATGTCCGCAGGGAACTACTCCCTTGTGTTTTCTGCCGATGCAGACGTATTGATCGCCCTGTATGACGAATGTCCCATCGCCACAGTTCGGACAAAAACTTCGCCAGCCCCCTTCGGGGTTGGCATTACCGGCGGTCGGTTGGATCCGTGTCCCGCTCGTGCTCACATCGCTCATTTCACCCTCCCAAGGTATTCAGATCAGGAGCACGCACGCAACTACCATCTATAACGATACTATTGAAACAGATTTGCACGAGCGGGGGTGTGCATATCACATGTCCCGCTGGCGGTACTGCAGGGCCTCGAGCATGTGCGCCGGTTCTATCGAATCGGAGTCGGCGAGGTCGGCTATCGTTCGCGCGAGTTTGATGGTGCGGTGGTAGCCACGCGCGGAAAGCTTCATCTGCCTCGCAGCGCTCATCAGCGTTTCTTCAGCTTTTGTTGAAAGATTCGCTATCTCTTCTATTTCCTTCGGACCCATGTCGGCGTTGGTCGAAATATCTTTTGAATGAAAGAACCGTTTGCTCTGCCGTGCCCGCGCGTCGGCGATACGACTGCGCACCTCTTGCGTTTCTTTATCGTTCTTTTTTGCGCGCTGCGCTAATTTTTCCGGCGGCATTTCGCCGACGTGTACCCACATATCGATGCGATCCGCGACCGGACCGGATATCTTGCGACGATACCGCTCTATCGAAAGAGGAACGCAGCGGCATTGCGGCGTTCCGTACTTGCCGCACGGACACGGGTTGAGCGCGGCGATAAGCATGAAATTTGCGGGGAATGTTGCGCTGCCGCGTGCTCGTGCGACCGACACCTTCGAATCTTCGAGCGGTTCGCGAAGTGCATTCACGACATCGCGGTGGAACTCCGGAAATTCGTCGAGGAACAGTACTCCTCGGTGTGCAAGGGTCACCTCGCCCGGGCGCGGGATCGCGCCGCCCCCGATGAGCGAAGCGTAACTCGACGTGTGATGCGGCGCGCGGAATGGCGGGCGGAGCATCGCACCGCTTTGCAAGGTGCCCGCAAGCGAATGTATCGTTGTCACCTCAATGACCTCGTCTTCAGAAAGCGGTGGTAAAAGCGCCGATGCCGCACGCGCAAGCATCGTTTTTCCCGTGCCCGGCGGACCGTAGAGGGCTATGTTGTGGCGTCCCGCAGCCGCTATTTCGAGACCACGTTTGGCGCTCTCCTGCCCTCGGATATCGCTCAAAGAGAATTCCGCGTCGCCATCATCGGCTTTGTGCGGCTTGTTTTGGAATAGCGGAAGTTTGAACTCGCCCTTTTCGTTCAAGTGTGCGATCACGTCGGAGAGCGTACGGGCGGGATAGACGGATATTCCAGACACGAGTGAGGCTTCCTCGGCGTTCTCTTCGGGAATGAACAATTCGCGGAACCCTTCTTCGCGTGCCAGGAGCGCGATAGAAAGCGTTCCGCGGATCGCTCGTATGCCACCATCAAGCGCGAGTTCTCCGGCGAATAATTTTCCTTCTGGCTCGAACGCGAGCTCTTCCGCTGCGAGCAGATACGACAGCGCGACGGGAAGGTCGAACGCCGCCCCTTCTTTTTTGAGTTCAGCGGGCGCGAGCGATATTACTATCTTCTTGTTCGTGCTCTTGGGCGAGGTCAATCCGGAATTCTTTATCGCGCTCGCGACCCTATCGCGAGCTTCCTCGACCGCCTTATCCGGAAGCCCCACTATTCCGAACGCGTGAAGTCCGCGTGCCAGGTCCGCTTCAACGGAAACCAAGTGCGCGTGCGGCAAAGCCGGCTGCGCCGCGAACACGCGTGCGAAGTTTGACCCCATATCGGGACCATTCTATCAGCAGGTCAGAGGTCGGCGTGTTTTATGCACGTGCGAGCCGCCGGATTCGCCTTGAGCCGCGCAAGGTCGATGGGTTCGTCGCACTCTTCGCAACGGCCGTAAATCCCCTCTTCCATTTTATCGAGGGCGTCGGTCACGTCGGTATGCCGCTCCTCGAGCTCTTTAACAAGGGGAACGTTGGTGGCGAGCTCCTCTATCTGATCCGCAACGTCGCTCGGATCAGCTTCCTCGCCTTCAAAGCCAGTCGAACTGCCCTCCCATTCACCAGTTTCGTTCAGAACTCTTCCATGCGAAGCGAGATCATCCTCCAAACTTTCACGCTCCGCTTCGAGCGCCACGCGCAACTCCTCCAATTCGTCTTGCGATAGCTTCATGTGCCGCCAGTATACCAAAAACCGCTTTGCAACCAACTCAAAGCTCGCGCTGCGCCTGCAACCTGCTCAAAATCTCTGTAAATGAGTAGGGGCTTTGCGCGATAACGAGGATATTCGGAGTTGGGAACGAGTAATAGAGGACCACAGTGCCGGAATCATCCTTGAGTTCGCGCACATCGTAGTTGCGCAGAACATCGTCTTCAAAGGTTCTGGTCTCAGGTATGCCGTTCGCATCCAGCTTCGTAGCCGAAACGGCCTTAAAAACCGGTGTGAGGCTGTCGTCCATGGTAGGTTCCCATGCAAGCATGCCCGCGAAAGCGTGATCGTACGAGGTCACCGGTATGACGAAAAGCGGCGCGTTGGTATCGACCACGTGAAAGCCAAAAAAGAAGTCCGGCCCGACCGCTCCCATGAGTTCCTTTGGCGCTTGGATGCCGAGGGCGGAGAAGAATTGTGAGAGTGTTGCCGATACCTGTCCCTGCTGCCCGCTTGAAGTCGCAGCGATCGTGGGCACGACGCGCGTGATGGAGCCGAGCTGCCCGAGTTGCTGCCCGCTTGCCTGTGCAAGCGCACTCTTGAGACTCTGTGATGTTTGCCCGCCAAGCGGGAACGCGACCGTTTGTTCAGAAAAAAGTATCGAAGATTGAGGAAGAGAGGACGGCACGGCAGCTTGCTCTTTCATGATGAAGAAAACGCCGAAGAGCGCGCCTGCGCCGAGTGCTATCAAGACGCCGGAGAAGAAAAGGACTCCGAATGCACGACGAGAACCGCGAGGACGGACTTCTTTTGGCTCGGGAGTGAGGTGCTCCTGTCCGTGTTTTTTCTCCTCCTCAAGTGTCGCAGCGCGCACGAGCGATATCTTCTTTTCGCGCACTACCGTCTCAAGGTCGTCCTTAAGGGTCCGGAGTGGCGCGACGATAGAAGAAAAATCGACGGATTGTGAAGACGACACCTCTTTCTCTGGCGTAGTTGGCGCGGATACAGATGCGGGTGTAGGTGTCGGCGTCGAAGAAGCGCTCCTGGGCGCAGCCGTTTTGACGATACGTTCTTCGAGGATAGCCGCTTCCGGTTCTGGACCTTGCTTACTTTTTGTGTCCGCGGATGCCTTGAAATCCCGACGCTCGGGCAACTTCACGTCTTCAAGTATTCGCGCAATATTATCCTTAAGGGGGACTCCTGTCGTTGGCGTGGTTGGAGCAGAGGGGGGCGCAGGGGCGGGGCTTGGGGCAGGAACGATGACAGAGGGAGAGGCATTTTCCACGGGAGGGGGTACCGAAAGAGTTGGAGAAGGAGGCATCTCCGCTGAAAGTGGGATGATGGGCGGCACACCAGCCGCGCTCTGCGGCTCTTTCTTTTCTGGTTCACCTCCGGGGGCGATCATCTCGTCGTCGGTCATTGTTGTCAGGGCCTGCCGTCGGTTTCAGCCCCTTGCGAGCGGCAAAATCCGGATCAGCTGCCTTGATAGAGAGATTATACCGTCCTTTCTCGTCGATTTCCTTAAGGATGACCGGAACTACCTCACCGATCTGCAGAGCATCCGATATTTTCCCGATCCTGAACGGGGCGACCTCGGAGACGTGCACTAGCCCATCTTTGTTCGGCCCTATCTGAACGAACGCGCCGAAATCCATAAGGCGTACGACCGGTCCTTCGAACCGTTCGCCCACCATATACTCGCGCGTGAGATCGATGATCTCCTTGAGTGCCGCTTCTGCGGCCCCATTCCTGCCGGTGACATAGACGGACCCGTCGTCTTCGATGGTGATGTCGTCGGCTTTCGTGCGGTCCTTGATTCCGTTGATGGTTTTGCCGCCCGGGCCGATGACGAGGCCTATCTGGTCGACCTGCACTTTGGTCGAAAGTATTTTCGGCGCCCGGGGCGAAATGTCGGCGCGGGGCTCCGGAATGGCCTTCAGCATCACGTCGAGGATCCGAAGACGAGCCTCGCGCGCCTGCGCGAACGTTTCCGCGAGCACTTTGAGAGACACCCCGCTCACTTTCACGTCCATTTGTACACCGGTCACACCCTCCGTCGTCCCGGCAACCTTGAAGTCCATGTCCCCATGGTGATCTTCGGGGCCCTGGATGTCAGTGAGTACTTTGTACGTACCCGAATCGTCAGACATGAGCCCCATCGCGATGCCCGCGACCGGCTTTTTGATGGGAACGCCGGCATCCATGAGTGCGAGTGTTCCCGCGCAAACCGTACCCATCGAGGTCGAACCGTTGGAAGCCAAGCATTCGGAGACGATGCGTATCGTGTACGGGAACTTCTCCTTTTCCGGCAGGATGGCGCGTAGAGATTTTTCCGCGAGAGCGCCGTGGCCGATCATGCGGCGGTTGAGACCGCCAACGCGTCCCGTCTCGCCGACCGAGAACGGAGGAAAATTATAGTGGAGCATGAATGTCTTCTTGGCGTCCTGGAACTCTATCGTGTCGATAAGTTGAGCGTCTCCAGGCCCTCCGAGCGTGAGCGCGGCGAGCACGTGTGTTTCCCCGCGGTAGAAAAGCCCGGTTCCGTGTATGATCGGAGAGATGCCCCCTGCCTGCGCGAACAATGGTCGCACTTCGTCGAATGCGCGACCATCGACACGCTTCCCTTCTCGTATCGCCAGAGCATGGACATATTCATCCATTTTCAATTCGAGAAATTGGTCGATGCGGTTGGGCGGTATGGTTTCGAATTTCGTGGTTGCCTGCACCATCCAATCGGCCTTTAAAGCTCCGATGTCAGTTTTGGAGAGCTTGCCATTCAACGCCGTAAGTTTCGGCGCAAGGTACTCGCGGTACAGCTCGTCGAGCTCCGGATGCGCGTCGGGTTTCGTGAATTCGAATTTCGGCACCGAACGTTCCGCAACGATCCGCGTTTGCCATGCTTGCAGCTTCTCGATCTCTTCCGAAGCCCTCGCAAGCGCCTTGTTAAGCACGTCTTCAGGAACTTCACGCGCGCCCACCTCGATCATATTGATGAGACCGTCTTTACCGCAGGCCGTGAGGTCGAAGCGCGCACGTGGCGGCATTTCCTCGCTGCGCTGTCCGTAGGTGGGATTTACGATGAACTGGTCGCTCTCCTCTTCCATGCCGATACGTACAGCCGAAACCGGCCCGTTCCAAGGGATCCGCGAGGTTGCGATGGCCAGCGACGCTGCATTCACCGCAAGAATATCGGTGTCGTAGTCTTCGATCGAAAGGACGGTGATGATGACCTGCACGTCGCGTTTCAACCCTTTTGGAAAAAGCGGGCGGATGGTCCGGTCGACGATACGGCCGGAAAGCACGGCTTCATCGGTCGGCCTCCCCTCGCGACGCACCCAACGTGAACCCAAAATAGCACCGGCAGCGTAAAATTTTTCCTCGTATTCGACGGAGAGCGGGAAATAATCAAGGTTAGATTCCTTGTTGCTCATCACGACCGTTGCGAGAACCGTCGAGTTGCCGTAGCGCAAGAGGACCGAACCATCTGCCTGATCTGCCCAGTCGTTGAACTCGGCGGTCATCGTCTTCCCGCCAATTTCAACGGAATATTCCTTTTTTTCCATTTCTTTTCGGTGACGAACGGATTTCAGCATTCCCCTTTCGAGGAGTCCTGCCTATCCGGCCGCCACGATTATTTTCTAATGCGGCGACTATAGCACACTTGTGGGACCATTGCGAAGGCCGAATATATGTTATTCTGGTCCCATGACCCCGGCACAAGCAAGGTTTGCCCGCAAGTTGTATCTTTTCACCACGTGCCTTTCAGTGCTTGCGCTCATCACGCTCGGCATTGCGGAGGGGTATGTGCGTTGGAGATTGAACCAGAACTTCACCTTTTTAGGTGACCTTGGTTTTCCAGCTCTTTCACTCCTTGTCCTTGGGGAACTTTGGGGACTTGCGTACCTGATACGAGGGGTAGAATAATCACTCCGTTTCCGTAATTCGTTCCACTTCCTCAAGACTCGGAGCGTCCTCTTTCTCCGTGCGAGAACGGAATGTGCCGCGTCCACGAACCGAGCGGTAGTTCATGAGATAGCGCTTCGGGTCTTGGTCGAGGTCCAAAAAGTCGTCGGCGGCCTCTTTGAGCTTCAATGACGTTGAGCGCCCGAAAGAAACCACCTCCACCTGGCACCCACCATGGTTTTGTAGGTATTGCACCAGCGGGACGAAGTCGCCGTCTCCGCTGAAAATGATGACGGTATCGAGTTTCGGTGAAGCTGTTATCGCGTCGACCGCGAGGCCAACGTCCCAATCGGCCTTCTTGGCTCCCCCAGCGAATACCTGCAGGTCCTTCAGGCGCATTTCTATGCCGACTTTTTCGAGCGCTTCAAAAAATCCCTTTTCTTCGCCACTTTCTGTCGTTACCGCGTATGCGCGCGCACGCACCAGGCGACGATCAGCTACAGCGTCCTTAAGGACGTTGCCGAAATTCACCCGCGCGTGGTAGATGTTTTTTGCACTGTGATACAGATTCTGGGTGTCGATGAAAACGCCGACACGCTGCTCTGGATGTTTAATGATTGCCATATCAAAAATGAATAAAATTTATAAAAACTCTCCCAAGTGTACTCCCCAAAATCAGGCGGAGCAAAAGTTATTTCTTGAGTCCGAGCTTGCGCACGAGAGAGCCGTACGCGCGCTTATTGGTCTTCTCTAGGTAGAGAAGGTGACGGCGTCGATCGGCAACAAGTCCCAAAAGACCCCTGCGCGAGTGCTTATCTTTACGGTTCTTATCAAGATGTGCCGAAAGCTCCTCGATGCGACGCGTGAGAATAGCCACCTGCACCTCCGGAGAACCGGTGTCGGTAGCGTGCCGCTGCGTTTTTGTCATTTCATTGGTCTTCTTCCGCTTGGTGAGCATCGCGCGGCAGCGTATCACATTCCTTGCCTCTTTGCAAGTCCTTGAGACCTCTTAGATTCTCGTCTTTTTATTTGGCGGCAGGAGTTGTGGAGGCAGAGGTAGTGGTTCCTGCTTTCACCTCGACAAGCTTCACATCGAAGAGAAGAGTCGAATTCGCAGGAATGATGACAGTGCCGCTTGCATCGGTAACTGCCTGTGCGCCGTACCCGAGCTCGGGCGGTATCGCCATCACGCGCTCGCCACCGACTTTCATGCCGTTGACCCCGATCTGGAACCCAGCGATGAGGCCGGGTTGTCCAAGGGTAAAGCTAAGCGGCTGATTTCCGTGCGCGGCCGAAGAGTCGAAAACAGTGCCGTTCTGTAATTTCCCTACGTAGAGAACCGATGCGATCGAACCAGGCGTCGCTTCAGTGCCCGTCCCAACGGTAATGTCTTGCGCCTGAACCTGCGGCGTGGAAGTCGCCTGCGTGCCAGTAGCAGGCTGCGTGGCGGGAGCAGACACTTTCGAATAAATGAACCATCCACCGAGAACAACGATGATAATGACGACGATCCAAACAAGGATAGCTTTTCCACTCATGGACCCTAAAGATACACGAGACAAAAGGGCGCGGCAAGGCTCTGCGCTGGTCGATATATGTGGATAGAGGGTGGAAAAGGAGTACAGTGGGCGGATGGAACCGCTCGCGTCAAAGATACGTCCGAATACGCTCGGGGAATTCATCGGTCAAAAGCATTTGGTCGGCAAAGGGAAGCCTCTTCGGGTCGCCATTGAGAAAAAGGAACTGTTCTCTTTCATTCTTTGGGGTCCTCCGGGTTGCGGCAAAACAACACTGGGTCGCATTTATGCAAAGGAAATCGGTGCCGATTTCTACGAACTCTCCGCCGTGGATTCGGGAAAGGAAGACATTAGAAAAATCATCGGAACGAAGCAGTTGCGGCTCGGAGCAAAACCGAAAGTTCTTTTCATTGATGAGATCCACCGCTTCAACAAAGCTCAACAGGATTACTTGCTCCCGTTCGTCGAGCGGGGAGATGTGACGCTCATCGGTGCCACGACCGAGAACCCAAGCTTCGAAGTCATCGCCCCCCTTCTGTCGCGTTGTCGCGTGTTCGTACTGAACGAACTTTCCGAGGAAGAAATGGCGGAAGTCATCGCTCGGACGAAAATCAAAACCTCGAGTGACGCGCGAGACTGGCTCGTGCGATTTTCTTCCGGAGACGCGCGGATCGCACTGACCGCGCTCGAGACGGCGAAGAAGTTGTACGGGAAAATAACCGTCGATACGCTCAAGGAGGCCGTGCAGTCGAAGCATCTGCGCTACGACAAGAAGGGCGAGGAGCATTACAACACCATTTCCGCCTTCATTAAATCGATGCGCGCGTCGCAGCCGGACGCCGCACTCTACTACTTGGCACGTATGGTCGAAGCGGGTGAGGACCCGCTTTTTATCGCACGTCGCATGGTTGTATTTGCGAGCGAGGACATCGGGCTCGCGGTCCCGACCGCGCTCGTCGTCGCAAACGCTGTCTTCCGCGCCTGCGAGACTATCGGTTATCCAGAATGTCAGATCAACTTGGCTCACGGCACCGCGTACCTCGCGACGTGTAAAAAGAGCCGCGCTTCATACGATGCCTATCTTGAGGCGCAATCCGATGCAAAAGAGTACGGCAATCTTCCGATCCCGCTCAAGGTCCGCAATGCACCGACTAAGCTCATGAAAAACCTGGGCTACCACGAAGGATATAAATTTTACGACAAAGAGCCGTATCTACCGGACAAGTTGAAGAAGAAGAAATATCTGAAATAAAAAACCTCGGTATATAAGGGAATTTTGGACGCATACTTCGCACAATATTGCTGCTAGAATGTTCGCATGGCGGCAGATCTCAAATCTCTGAAGACCCAATTTCTTGAGTACCTTGAGATCGAAAAGGGGCGTAGCGTGAAGACGGTCGAGAACTACGACAGGTACCTCTCACGTTTTTTATCGCAGACCAAGCTTACATCGCCGCAAAAACTGAATGAACAAGTGGTGCGGGAGTTCCGTTTGTGGCTGAACCGGCAGGCTGGCGTGAACGGAGACATGAAAAAGAAAACCCAGAACTACTATCTCATCGCGCTCCGTGCGTTCCTCAAATATCTGCGCAAACAGAACATACAGTCGCTCGACCCGGAGCGGATCGAACTCGCCAAGGTCGGCGGACGCGATCTGGATCTCATGACGGCCGGGGAACTCGATCGGCTCCTGAAAGCCCCGACCGGGGATTCGCTACAGGCATTGCGTGACCGCGCAATTCTTGAATTGTTTTTCTCAACCGGCCTGCGCGTTTCCGAACTCTGTTCGTTGAATTCCGACCTCGACCTTACGCGTGATGAATTCTCAGTGCGCGGCAAGGGCGACAAAGTGCGCGTTGTCTTCCTCTCCCCCTCCGCCAAAAAAGCGATAGCTGGATATCTGAAGAAACGCGGCGATATGAGCGAAGCCCTTTTCGTTTCATACGGCAAAGGCTTCGGAAAAGGAAAGGATCTGCACCGAATCACTCCTCGCGGCGTCGAGTTGCTGGTGAAACACTATGCGACGAAGGCCGGCATCACGCGCAAAGTAACGCCGCACGTTATTCGGCACTCATTTGCGACCGATCTCCTGGAGAACGGCGCCGATCTGCGCTCGGTACAGGCGCTCTTAGGGCACGCCAACATCTCAACGACGCAGGTATACACGCATGTCACGGACAAGCATCTTCGGGAGGTGCACAAGGCGTTCCACGGGAAACGCCGTGGCTAGTGAGCGTCCTTCAGAACGAAGAACTGCCGACGCAACGTCGCGGCCGGGCGCACGTGCAAATGCACGACACGCTGCCTAGCCGTCGGATAAAGATCCGCGCGCTTCTCGCGCAGCACTTCTCCGATCGACTTCCACTCTCCACTCCCCTTTTCTTGCGGTGAGGTAAATAGATTCATACGCACGCGATTACTTACGTTGATAATCGCCTCCCAAATGTACATTTCGTGGTGTGAGGTTGGGATGAAGCAACACCACACCGACGTATGGTATTGTTTTCGTGATGAAACTCATCTCCTGGAACGTTAATGGTATCCGCGCAGTTCACAAAAAAGGTAGCCTAAAAGGCTTGATAGAGAAACAGAAGCCGGATTATGTGTGCTTGCAGGAGACAAAGGCCGAGCAGCACCAATCCGAGGTCGATTTTTCCGAATACGAAGAGTACTGGAACTCTTCAGCCAGCAAGAAGGGATATGCCGGAACGGCGATCTTTTGTCGCGACCCGGCAGAGAGTGTCATCTTTGAATTTCCAAGCAATATAGCCAAAAAATACCAGTTGGGGCCGGATAAATTTGGCAATCCTAATGCAGAGGGGCGAGTCATGGCTTTGGAGACCGAGCTTTTTTACTTGGTGAATGTGTACACTCCGAATTCAAAACCGGACCTGGGACGTCTTATGCTGCGCCACAAGCACTGGGACCCGGCCTTTCTTGCCTATTGCAAGGAGCTGGAGCAGAAAAAACCCGTTATTTTCTGCGGAGATCTAAATGTGGCGCATACTCCGGATGACCTTGCCAACCCTGAGGCGAACGAAGGAGAGCACGGATTCACCAAGGAAGAGCGGGAGGGCATTGACGCTATCGTCAAAGCCGGTTTCGTCGATACATTCCGGCACTTTACCAAGGGCAAGGGTAACTACACCTGGTGGAGTCATTTCAGCGATGCTCGGGCGCGCAATGTGGGGTGGCGCATCGACTATTTCTTTGTCTCAAAGAAGCTTTTACCGCACGTGAAACGGTCGAGCATCCTTTCAGAGGTGACGGGCTCTGATCACTGTCCCATCCTGCTAGAGCTAGATTTTTAGCCAAATTCTATAGGACAGGATATCCCCAACAATGTCCTTTACATTGTCCTATATGTCTATACACTTGCTATCGGACGTTCTTTATCGCATTCCCTTTGTTTCTAACAAACGGGATATATAAACGTACAAAAGTACTTCCAAAAACATTCATTGTAACGGGCGCCTCTGCACCCGATTGGAACTAAAAGTACTTTGCCGTTACGTATCTCGCGTTCTTTAAGAAATAAAAGAATGCGAAACAAAAGCCGTCTGACGACGGCGACAGGTTGAAAAGAGAGAAAACCCGTCGCTCGGTCAGGCGGCTTTTTCTATACCTATTTGACGTGGTGCTTCTCACGAAGCTGTCTGATCGCCGCCTCATCTTCCTCCGTGCGCCTGTCTTTCCCTTTTTCGCCGAGTTCTCGCAATTCTTTTTCCGACAGCTTCGAAAGTTCAACGGCTCGTTTTTCTAAATATTCCTCGGTATTTTTCGATGGGGCATCGAGCACTTCTTCCAGTAGAGCATGCAATGTCCAGCCAATGCGTGGTCCTGGTTTTTCTTGGCCCATTTCCATGACTTTCTTACCATCTATCTTCAGCATTCCGACCGAAACGGGGTCCCGCAACGCTTCATCTATCATCGACATATATTTGCGCAATCGGAATGGATGTTCTTTGGGTCGGCCTGTCCCGATCCTGTCGCATACGCGCAAGTTCACGAGTTCGGTTATGTTTTCTTGTCCGACACGGGCGATGAGTCGCCGGACTGCCGAGAGCGTTACGATATCGGGATCGGAGAAAAACATATGCCACCGAACAAGGGTCGTTACTCCTTCTATGGTTTCTTTCGAAAATTTGAGGCTGCTAAGGATCTTTTTCGTCATTCGTGCTGAAACGACGTCGTGGCCATAGAACGTCCAGTCTTTTTTCTCCTTCGACCACTGTCTGGTCGCCGGCTTCCCGACATCGTGCAGGAGCGCGGCAAGACGCACCTCGAGTGGCCAGCCCTTGTCGGCCGCGTGTTGGAGCGACCGTAGAAGGTGTTCGAAGACGTCGAATGAGTGCGCCTGGTTTTGGGCGCAACCGATACCCTCTTCGAGCTCTGGGATCACGTATCGCAATAAACCGAGTTTTTGGGCCACGAATAAGGCCTGTAGTGGCCGCGGACTCATCAGTATACGAACGAATTCGTCGCGTACCCTCTCACGGGAGATTTTTTCAATTTGTGCCGCATTTCTCGCTATTCCTTCGGCTGTCTTTGCCTCAATAGTAAAATCGAGCTCTGCAGATATCCGTATGGCGCGGAGCATTCGGAGGGCATCCTCCGAGAATCGTTCATTCGGGTCCCCGACAGCAACGACCATTTTATGTTCAAGGTCTTGTAGACCGTTGTGTGTATCGACAAATTCGTGCGTCGCAGGGTCATACGCGAGCGCATTTATCGTGAAGTCACGACGGTCGAGATCGTCCTTGAGGTTGTCACTGAACTTCACTTCGTCCGGATGTCGCGCGTTCGAATATTTGCCCTCGATGCGATATGGTGTGATCTCGATAACCTTCAGTCGCGGGTCTTCTGAGCTCGTCACGATGCCAACCGTTCCGTAATCATTTTCGTAGAATGTTTCTGGGAAAATCTTCTGGATATCTTCGGGCTTTGCGTTGGTCGTGATATCCCAATCTTTCGGTACGCGTTTGAGCAAAAGGTCGCGTACGCACCCCCCCACCAAATACGCCTGAAAGCCGGCCTTTCGCAGCGTTTCGCCCGCCTCGGCGACTTCTTTCGGGACATCCAACTTGGTTTTCATTGAGTTATTGTATACCCTGTGCAAACACCGCTCCCGTGGTGAAACGGATATCACGGCAGTCTTCGGAACTGCTATTCCAGGTTCGAATCCTGGCGGGAGCAACAAACACGTGTGCGGATACGGGGAATCGAACCCCGATCTCCACCTTGGCAAGGTGGCGTTCTACCACTAAACCATATCCGCAATCCAAGCTCCAACGGAAATCTGTTTTACGCCGCGGACGCCAACAAAAGAGTATCATCCACCGAAACCATATCCGCAGCGCGTTCGATTATACAGCACGCGCCACCTCGAGCAATGGAGTTATTTATTATCGGTTGACGGCGCTGCAAGAAGCGGGACAGTCTCGTACTCTCTGAACGCAAGGAAAAGTCCGGCGATGGCTATCACGCATGCAAGGACGGGGATCCATGAAGCGGCGCGGCACGCTTCGGAAAGGTACCAGAACAAAAGCAGCAAAATCAAGGGCAAAAGGACGGATGCGGTCGAGGCAAGTACGGAGTCCTTCAAAAATTGCGGCTCTGCGAAAACGACGATCGCAACGATTACTACATAAATCGCGAGCAAGATGAACCAGAGTCGGTACGCGTTTCCCCCAGCACAAACCGCGTTTGCCGAGGGAGCGTTCTCAGGTGCAACCGTTGCTGCTGGCCCCGTGGTGCTCGCCGCAGCCCCCGCGCCTGAAGCCATGCTTGCACTCGGCTCAGTCGCTTGGACCCCTCCCCCACCACTTGCAGGAGCTGACTGTGAGGTAGTGGGAGGGCCCCCTTGAGATGAATGAGGGACTGTGGGGGTGGTGTACGGATAAGTGCTTCCGGAGCTGGTAACACGAAATGAGACATTCGTGATACATGTAGGTTGGCCGGGCAACGAGGCCAAAAGAACGAGGTTTACTGGAACCCCACTGCCGATGGAAATGGCCGGAGTATCAACGTGTATCCGCAGGCCACTTGGCGTTCCGGCCCAACGGGTGATGTAGTTGAGTGGGATAGGCGTACTTCCCACTTGCGCAAGTACCCCTACGTAAGCTTTGGAAACATCCGATATGGTGATGTCGAAGGATTCGATCTCCCCTCCATAGACGTGTGGCTCGGCATCAGTAACCGAGATTATCTGGCAAGAGTTCTGTCCCGGTGGGAGGAGCTGTTGTGTTTCCACCGAAACCGTTTGCGCCGACACGTGCGTCGGGACCATCACCCCAACGCACATCACCGCGGCGAGGAGGACCCCGAATGCGATAAATCTGCCTGGGACAGATACGCTATTCATGCACGAACCCTAGTACGGAAAAGATATTAACAACAAGGGGGAAAATGTGTTCCAGTACGATTCGCCTGAGCGAATTTTTCTATAGGACAAGCCATGTTTCGGACATTAAGGCCAAGTTTCATGACCAATATCCAATAAATGTTTCAAATACTGCAATTTGTGGAAAACTCTGTGGATAGTGTGGATAAAGGACAAAATTTGTATTGTCCATTATGTCCTCAACCCGATGCGAAGCCTTTAACCCTGGAATACCCACAGATGTTTCTTAAGTAACACATGATGAGATGTTTCGCGTGAAAACAACCATGTATATTTATCGTATGGTTGAGGATAGGGAACGTAAGTATGTAGGGAGAATAGGAGAGCAAATTGCTGCAGATTTCCTGGTCAGAAAGGGCTTTTCAATATTAATGAGAAATTATAGAAAACCTTGGGGAGAAATAGATATAATCGCAGAAAAGGGCAATGTAGTTAGATTTGTCGAAGTGAAGACGTTGGCTCAAGAGGATTTGCCGAATGTTTCGCGTGAAAACAACAACTATCGTCCCGAAGAGCAAGTGCAACCCTGGAAACTCAAGAAGATCTCGAGGACCGCAGAAACGTATATGAATGCGACCAGAGATCACAGGGAATACCAGATTGATGTCGTCGGAGTCTTTATTGATTTATCGAAGAGGGTTGCACGCTGCAGACTGTACGAACAGGTCCTATAGGACATAAAGGACATGTCGTGTCCTTTATGAACGCATGCTACTATGCGCCTGTCCGGGCCGTCGTATACCGGTAGTACGCGTGCTTTGGGAGCACGTAGACTGGGTTCAATTCCCAGCGGCCCGAAAAGAGAGAGTGCTATTGATTTCCCGACAGTTGGGGGATATATAAATTTACCAAAGCGGGCGCGGTGGTCTTGTTGAAGTTCTCAACCTCTTGAGTTGGGGTACCTTGCAAAAATGCCCCCAGATCCTGTCCGGATTGCGTTGCCAAGTCTGTATTAATGTAGCTTAGAGTAACGGCTCGTAAGTCACGGCTGGCCGTCGTTGTACCGCTGCTTGTGGTTGTGATGATGCCTATCAAACGACCCCAAGCGTTCAATACGGCCCCGCCCGAAGAACCGCTCTGCGCAACGATGATGCCTCCAAGGGAAAGCAGATCTGGCGTTCCGGAGCTAAACGTTAGTAGTTGCTTGATAGTTGTTATCGATGAAGCCGCAAAAAGGTCATATTGAGCTGCTATGCCGCCAATGAATTCGGCCGGGTAGCTTGCTGCCAGGACTTGGTCGCCCGGAAAACCTATCGCCTCTCGGGTATCCGGCGAAATATATGGAAACTGCGTGGGAAGGGGAGTGCCAGCAGTAGAACCAACGATGTAGAGAAGTGCGTAGTCGTGTTCACCCGTCCCAGTCGGATGCTGGTTGAGGATCTCGCTTGCGTGAATGCTTACCCACGCGGGAGGGATAAAAAGGACGACGGCCTGCCATTGTGCTCGGGCGGGGGAACCCGTGCGTACGACGCACTTGAGGTCGATGCGAGGGCTTTCAGATAGCAGGACGTATTGGGCAACATGTGCATTCGTAAGAATGATGCCTCGCGGGTCAATAATGACGCCACTTCCGGATATGGGCTGGAGCGAGCCCCCTTGCGGTTGGCACAAGATATTGACCAAGGCGGCTCTGGCATCGACGTTGATTTCATCGAAAGATTCCGAGGGAGTCGAGTAGGGGTTTTGGATACGGGCCACCTCGTTCGGAGGGGTCGAGGAGGCGGGAGATATGGCTCCATAACTAGCTTTTTTGGCGGCTGAGGGCTGTGAAGACGTGGACGTTGTGGCCGCGATAGAATCATAATTATTAGTTGGTAAAGGAGGGTTTTGAGAAATGCCAACGGCGGAAAGCTGATTATTCGGGCTGGGCGATGGTTCAGAAGACGGCTCTTCGTATCGGACGAAAAGGAAAATACCAAGCAAGAAAACCACGATCGCTACCAGGTTAAGAACGAAGGAGCGTCTCATATGTCGAGCATAAACGATTGCAGGGAACGTGAAAAGGGAGCAGAATGCACTTCTGTAATTTCGCGAGATTAGTTTAGTGGTAAAACACGAGTTTTCCAAACTTGGGTCGCGGGTTCGATTCCCGCATCTCGCAAGAGTTTTTATCACAAATGAAAAGCCACCTTTGGGGTGGCTTTTCGACAACACGAGCGTCAAACCTACTTGATCGCGTCTTTCAGCGTCTTGGAAGCTCGGAACTTCGGAACCTTCATTGCCTTTATCTGGATAGTCGCTCCCGTTCTAGGGTTGCGACCCATGCGACCAGCCCGAGTTTTAGCCTCGAAAATACCAAGGCCTGCGATGGACACCTCCTCACCGCTCTTAAGTTTGTCGGTGATCATCATGATGATCGCCTCGACCGCACGTTCCGCATCGGCTTTTGTAGAACCGATTGTTTGCGCCACCTTCTCGACCAAATCCATTTTATTCGCCATACGTATTTTTAGGTAATGCTAATTAAACAAAGGATTTTTCGACCGTAGGTTCATTGTGAGGGCGTACAAAAAAGCTGTCAAATGGCTTAAAATCATGCTATCCACAGCGTTATCCCCACCACAGGGTAGGTTTTAAGCCAAAAAACGAGTAATCACCTCGCGTATTCAATAACCCGAGTTTCGCGGATGACGGAAACCTTGATTTCTCCTGGGTACTGAAGCTCCTTTTCTATCTTGTCGGCGATGTGCCGTGCAAGCTCTCGAGCCTCCAAATCGGAGATGTTCTCAGGCTTGACGATGACCCGAAGCTCCCGCCCGGCCGCGATAGCGTAGCTTTTCTCAACACCTTGCTCTTGGTTGGCAATGGCCTCGAGATCTTCGAGTCGCTTGATGTAGTTCTCAACGGAGTCGCGCCGCGCTCCCGGCCTGCCGCCGGATATCGCATCGGCGACCTGTACGATCATGCTTTCCGGCGTTTCGTATGGGTATTCCTCATGATGTGCCTGCATCGCTTTTACGACTCGCTCGTCAACGCCGAATTTTTGCAATATTCTCCGCCCAATCTCCACGTGCGTCCCGGGTACTTCATGGTCGACCGCTTTCCCAATGTCGTGGAAGAGAGCTCCCGCACGCGCGACGCCGGGATCCGCGCCCAGTTCTTCGGCGAGCATTCCCGCTAGATGCGCTACCTCGACCGAGTGGTCGAGCACGTTCTGCCCGTAACTCGTGCGGAAGTAAAGGCGGCCGAGTATTTGCAAGAGTTTGGGGTCAACGTTCTGTACTTTCGCGTTGTATGCCGCCTCAACACCTTTTTTCTTTATGATGGTGTTGATCTCTGCTTCGGCCTTTTGGACCGCCTCTTCTATTTTTGCGGGCTGAATGCGACCATCGAGGATCAAGTTTTCGAGCGCGATACGCGCTACCTGCCGACGGATCGGGTCATAGGAAGAAAGAGTGATGGTGCCCGGTGTATCGTCAACGATGACATCAACACCGGTTGCTCGCTCAAAACTCCTGATATTACGGCCTTCTTTGCCGATTATCTTGCCCTTTATCTCATCGTTGGGCAACGTAATGGTCGTCGCAAGTATATCGGAAACGACCGAGTTACCGAGACGGTGCACTGCCGTCGTGAGGATCTCATTGGCGCGAGCTTCTAGCTTTTCATTGCCGGACATCTCGAGTTTACGCATACGGCTTTCGATGTCGCTCTCGTTCTGCTTCTCTATGGATTTTATGAGTTCATTTTTTGCTTCTTCAGCCGAAAGATTCGCCACTTTTTCAAGTTTCTCCTGTTGCGCATGCACGAGCGCATCGGCCTTCTCTTTCATCGCCGTCAGCTCCTCATTTTTCTTTGCGAGGACCGCTTCGTCGGTATCGATCTTGAGCTGGCGGGAATCAATGAGTTCCTCTTTGCGTACTAAACGCTCCTCAGTCCCTTTTAATTCGCGTTCTCTTTCTTTGTATTCTGCCGTAAGTTGCTCCACTTTCTCTTGGCCACGCGTCTCCGCCTCCTCGATCACTTTTTTCGCGCGCTCCTGCGCGTCCATCATCATCTTTCGGACCTCGAGTTCCGCCGAACCCTTCTGCCCGAGCGACACGAAGAATCGGAAGAAATACCCGAGAACACCTCCGGCGAGGGCGCCGAGAGCTACGAGGACTAAAACGACCAGTGTTGACATATGCGTGGTTTTTCGCCACGCACCGATACGTGCTTACTGTACTTTCATGAGGACTAGAACAGAACAAACTTCTCTTCGGTTCTGGCAAGCAACGGTGCGCGGAAGAAATTTTGAATTCATAGTAAGGGTGAACAAAAAGTATACCACGAAGCGGCAGATTAGCCACCAGGATTTAGCCGATAGGTAAATCCATGGCTTAAAGTCTGGTCGTTTGTGGCCAATCCCTACTTGAGCACTTTGTCGATGATGCCGTATTTGACGGACTCTTCGGCGTCCATGAAGAAGTCACGGTCGACGTCTTGTTCTATTTTTGCGAGCTTTTGACCCGTATTCTTAGCCAATATTTCATTAAGACGAGTTCGCAACTTTAGTATCTGTTTGGCTGTTATTTCGATGTCTGCCGCCATACCTTCTGCGCCACCGGAAGGCTGGTGGATCATGATCTCCGCATTCGGGAGTGCGAAACGTTTGCCCTTTTGCCCGGCGGAAAGCAACACCGCCCCCATGGAGGCCGCCATGCCGACGCACACCGTCGAAACCTCGGGCTGAATGTGGTTCATCGTATCGAGAACGGCGAGACCGGCCGAGACCATGCCACCCGGAGAGTTGATGTAGAAGGAAATGTCCTTTTTGGGGTCTTCAGAGGCCAGAAAAAGCAACTGCGCGATGACAAGATTGGCGACATCGCTGTCGATCGGCCCGCCCAAGAAGACAATGCGTTCCTTCAAAAGTCTTGAATAAATGTCATATGCACGCTCACCGAGTGAAGTCTTTTCAACGACCATCGGAACTAACATTTGAGATTTTGCCATGGGGAGAGTGTATAGAAAATATCGGAGGTGCGCAAATTTCTCGACCTTCGGTCCTTAGTGATGATGCTTGTGCGAGTGTGGAGGCAAATGCTTTTGGCCGGTTTCGAGAAAACGCAAAACTATCTCGTTGCGGAGCGCGTGCGTGATGTGCGCACGAAGAGTGTCGATGTCAGCGGCAGGATAATGCTGCTTGGCGTGTTCGATCTCGTGCTCGACGTCTTCCTTTTCAGGTTCGATGTTCTCTTTGCGTGCTATTTCGGCGAGCAGAAGCCGGATCTTGGCGCGCTTGTCGGCAGCGTCCTTCCAGCTCGCGCGCATCTCCTCGCGCGTTTTCTTTTGCTGAGCGAGGAACGGTTCGAGCGTTTGCCCCATTTGTTCCAAATCGCCTTTGAGCCGTGCTTCCATGTCGTCGAGTTCGTAGTCGAGCAGAATGGTCGGGTAGCGGATCTTTGACTCTTTTACCAACTCGTCGAGTATGGAGGCACGGCGTTTCTGCATCGCCTGCAGTTCCTTCTCGTTCTTGATGTTGGCGCGAAGCGCCTCGGAGAACTTCTCCGTGTTCTCGTACCCGAGCGATTGTACGAACTGGTCATCGAGCGCAGGAAGATCAGCTTCAGCGAGCGCCCGCGCTTCCTCGGCCGCTTTTTGTGCCTCGACCCCCTTTTCGATCCGATCGATGCGCGCGCGTTCACGCCGCAGGTGTGTCATTGCCTGCATGTGTTCCTCGTCGGAGACGTTCGTGTCTTCTTTTTTTGACCGCTCTTTCTCGGCGATCTTCTGGTAGTCAGCCAGCTCGATCTCGGGCGCGAGCGCCGCATGTGCGGTGAATTTGAGGGATTTGCCGCTCTCCGGCGCCTCCGTCGTCACGCGCGGCGTTTCAACGATAGGCAGGTTTTCTTTCGCAAGTATCTCTGGCAGTTCGTGCTGGATTGCGTGCTCGGCCGCGTGCCGCAAAATGGTCGGCTCCCCATAGATCTGCACGATGCGCTCGATCGGCGCCTTGCCCGGACGGAAACCATCGAGTTTTGCGGTACGTTGCATCTCTTTGAGCGCTTCGTCGCGATATTTCAAAAGCGCATCGAACGGAATTTCCGCGCGTATCTCCGCTTCCCAGCGCTCTTTGTCGCGGGAAATTTTGATGTTGGTAGCTGCACTCGCCATTCGGGCGAGTGTATCAGCGAGGTAGTGCGAGCGCAATATGGAACTAGTTCCACATTGCCAAACCGAGGACCTAAACAAACCGCGTGGTCAGCGGTTTACCTCATTGACCAGTCGTTGTCGATGAATCGCCGGGAATGTAGGGGACCGTATCCACTTTTTGATGCTGTCGGGCGTCCCAAAAATAGAACGCACCCGCGATCATGAGGAGGAAAATGATGACAATGCCAACAGTAGCTCCGGCGGATTCTTTCTTTGGTTTCTCCGGTTCCGAATAGGGCGGCATGCACCTATTATACCTTTGTAGAAGGGAAGGTATTTCGCCCGTCGAACAGGGGATTAGTCGAGCTTTGGCTTGTAGTCTTTTTCGTAGCGCTCGATACTTTCTTTAACGATCTTGACCGCCTCGTCCCGCCCGACAAATTCACTCACTTTGCCTGTGCCAGGCTTCTTTAGGGCCTTGTAGTTCTCCCAAAAATACTTGGTTTGCGTTTTAAAATACTCGCCAAGGTCGTCAAGCTTCTTGATGTGGTCGACACGCTTGTCATCCGCCAACACAGCGATTATTTTATCGTCCACCTCACCCTCGTCGGTGAATTTGATGCCCCCGATGACGCGTGCTTCGACAAGGGAACCGGGCATAAGCTGCTCGGTCACGTTCGCGATAACAATGTCTAACGGGTCATTGTCGAGATCCCATGTTTGCGGGATGGCACCGTAAGTATACGGGTGTGCCATCGAGGAGTAGCCGACTCGGTCCAGCTTGAGCTGGCCGGACTCGGTGATGATCTCGTATTTATTTATGGAGCCAGGAACGATTTCCACGATGGTATTCACGACACTCTTCTCTTCATCCGCGAACGCGGGCATGACGTGCAGCAAATTGAGCATGAACCTGCTCGGTTTGTGATCGATGTTGGCCATATGAATGGAAAGTGTAACAAGGGGAGCGATTTTTACAATCATTCACCGACTTCTTCTTCCGTCCCGGTGTTCGCAAGCGCGCGATCATCTACATCAACTTCACCATCTTTTGTGTCGCCCTCTTGCTGATCATCGACTTTTTCATCCGCGACATCGCGATCCTGGGGCTGGGCATCTTCATTCTTTTCGCCTTCGTCCGCGGCCTCGTCATCGTCACCCATTTCCGCTTTAGTCTCGTCGAACGCGCTCTCTTTTTCGGAAATGTCCTCGACATCGGTAGGTTGCTTTTCTTTTTTGACGCCGCCTTCCTCGGTGCCGGCGATCTGCTCGCCGCCCATGGAACGGATGTCTATTTTCCAGCCGGTGAGGCGAGCGGCCAAGCGCACGTTCTGCCCGCCGCGTCCGATAGCGAGTGACTGCTGGTCCTCGGCGACCATGACCGTCGCGCGATTTTCCTCTTCGTTCAATTCGATCTCCACGACTTGTGCGGGTTTCAGGGATTCTTTTACGTAGTCGGCGGGCTTTTCGCTCCACTCGACGACATCGATCTTTTCACCACCGAGCTCGGAGGTGACGACCGCAACGCGTACACCTCGTTGGCCGACCAACGCACCGACGGGGTCGACGTGTTCATCATGGGAGAATACCGCTATCTTTGCGCGGCTGCCGGGCTCGCGGACGATGCCTTTGACTTCGACGATACCGTTGGCCATTTCAGGCACTTCCGCTTCGAAAAGCTTGGTCAAAAACCTCGGGTGCGAGCGGGAGAGGCGGATGAACGTACCGCGGACACCCTCGTCCACGCGGAGGAGAAGTGCGCGTACGCGCTCGCCCTGACGGTAGCGCTCACCAGGGATCTGCTCGTCGTAGGGGAGTATGGCGGTCGCGCGTCCCAGGTCGACGAAAAGGTTGCCGCGCTCGAAGCGCTGCACGTGGCCGGTCACTATCTCACCCTCGCGTTCGCCGTATTCTTCGATGATGCTCGCGCGCTCGGCCTCACGAACCTTCTGCATGATGACCTGTTTTGCGGCTTGCGCGGCGATACGGCCGAAATCTTCTCGGGTTTCGAGCGGGAACGATATTTCCTCATCGAGCTGCGCATCTTTTTTGATGCGACGCGCATCTTCTATCATGATGTGCTGCTCGGAGTTAAAGCGCGAGCGGTGATCTTCTTCGCTCGTCGGCTCCTCGTCTTCCTGGCGGACCAACGTGTTGTCGACGACGATCTTGGCCTGGCGGAATTCCATGTCTCCGGTCTCCGGATTGAAGGTAGCGCGGATTATTTGCCCACGCTTGCCGTATTCGCGGCGGTACGCGGCCGCAAGTGCGGTCGCAAGTGCGTCAATAACGGACTCGCGGGAAATGCCGCGTTCCGTCTGAAGCTCATCGAGCGCCGAGTTGAGCGATTTGAGGTCGAATAGTGCCATATGGATTGTGTTGTACTACCTACTATTTAATTAAAATTCCGGCCAGAGCCGGAAGAGGTGGATGCAGTATAGAGGAATGACTTTTAAAGTCAAATGGCCGGTTCATTCCCAAGCCGGCCATTTCGATTTTTCGGACCCCCGTCAGATCACCTTGAGAACATGTAGGCAATCGCGATTTCGAGCGCATCACCGCGTTCATTTGGGCTCGCCTGTTGCCACCAGTCCGAGAAGTGAGTTTTCTTTACCTTTTCGGGATCCGGCAAGCCGTGGTGAGCGATGTCTTTCATCATACTCGTCATGAACTTGTCATCGGGGCCAATCTCGTCGTTGTTGAGTGCGCCAGCTATAAGCACCCGGAGGTCGTCTCCGGAGCCTGCCCTTACCTGCTCCACGACGGAGTTCAGGGCCTCTCTCTTCACAGCATCGGGAAGCTGCGGCTTTTTCTTGAAACCAAACATGACATCCTCCGTCAATAACCAGCTTTGTGAGTGCCCAACAAGGGACTTCCACCACCTTGATAGCACTTCCGGCTTTCGAAGTACAGAGACGTATGTGGCATCAGTTGACGCACTCTCGCCCTACACGTATACCTTCATCTACCCACCTATAGGGGAGGCGGTCTTAAGGGAAACCAAAGGGAGAGAGCCATGTTAAAGGAGAAGCGTGTTCTGGTTACGGGCGTGCTCAATGAGCATTCCATCTGTTGGGCCATCGCACACCGGCTAGCCCAGCAGGGGGCTGAAGTGGTGATGGTCGGCCAATCGGAAAATATCGTCACGAAACGTCTGCGGCCGCTCATTGCGGAATCGGGGCTGACCAACATAACACCTGATTTCTGCGACGTGGAAGACGCGGCGCAAGTTGCTGCGTTGTTCGAGCGACTTGGGTCGGTCGGCAAGTTCGACGGCCTCATTCACGGCCCTGCCTATTCCGACCGTACGCAGATGAAGGGACGTGCCATCGACGTGACCCGCGACAACTTCGCAAGGACGATGCTCGTCTCGGCGTATTCGTTCCTCGAGTTCATCCGCGGAATCGAATCCATGATGAATGACGGCGGAAGTATCGCGTGCCTCACGTTCGACGCGTCGAATCGTCCCGTACCCAACTATTTCTGCATGGGCTTTGCGAAGGCGGCACTCGAGTCGATAACGCGGTATGCAGCCTGCGATCTCGGGCGCCGGCAAATCCGTGTGAACGCGATATCCCCGAGCCCCGAGAACACGACATCGGCGCGGCAGGTCTCGCGGTTCTACCTCGTCGGCGATTTCGCGGAAGCGATGGCACCGATGCAGCGGCGTGCGACACTCGACGAAATCGCCGATCAGGCGCTTTATCTGATGAGCTCACTCTCGACCGCAGTCACTGGCCAGATTCTGCGCGTCGATTGCGGCGCGAGCATGGTCGGCATTCCACCGCTCGCCAACGCCCCAAGCATGCACGCGGCGATGGGGAAGGTGGTCAGGGACGTCTAGCGGCAGAGAGCTAACGTTCTTGTGTTCGAGTCGAAAAACAACACCCCGAGCCTAGCGCTCGGGGTGTTTTTATCAGGGGATGCTTCTGATGCTATATAATTGGGGCATGTACATCTCCGACACGCACCTTCGCTCCTTCCTCTCTGATGCGGGATTGGTTTCCGGCAAGGATTTCGACGCCGCGGAAAAGGAGGCGAAGGAGAGCGGAAAACAGGTCGGCGATATTCTCACGGCGAAGAATGAGATCGGCGAGGACGAGCTTCGCCGCACGTATGCATACATACTTGGCATCCCATTCGTTTCTCTGGTGGATACGCAGATAAAATTCGACACGCTCACGCTCATCCCCGAACCGGTCGCGCGTCGCAACAACATCATCGCGTACTCGCACAAAGGCGACGAGCTCGAGGTGGCCATGCTCGATACCGACGACCTTGCGGCCATCGACTTCATCAAGAAGAAAACGCACTTGAAAGTCCTGCCGCGCCTCACCGACGATGCTTCCATCAAGGCGGCGCTCAAGCAGTACCAACAAGGGTTGAAAGATAATCTGGGCGACGTCATCAAGCGCGAAACGGAAGCGCTTAGGGTAAAGGGCGGGGTGGCCGAGAAAGAAGAGGAACTTCGGCAAATGGCACAGGATGTGCCGGCGGTGCGCATCGTGGACACGCTGCTGCGCCATGCCAGTGCGCAGAACGCCTCCGACATCCACATCGAGCCGCTTGAAGAGACACTTCTCATTCGCTACCGAATCGACGGCCTCTTGCACGACGCGATGGAGTTGCCCAAGCACGCCGCCGCAGCGATAACTGCGCGCGTCAAGGTTCTAGCCAACATGCGCCTCGACGAGCACCGCTTGCCGCAGGACGGCCGCTTCGGCGCGGAATCGGGTGGAGAAAAAGTATCGTTCCGCGTGTCGGTACTTCCGACGTACTACGGCGAGAAGATCGTCATGCGCTTACTGCGCGATTCTATTTCAGGCTTCACGCTGGAGTCGATAGGGTTCCACGGCGCCGCGCTCGAGCGCATGCACGAAGCAATGCGGCGCACGACCGGCATGATCCTCACGACGGGACCGACAGGTGCCGGCAAATCCACGACCCTCTACACGCTGCTCGACATCGTGAATACCCCCGACGTGAACATTTCGACCATCGAAGACCCTATCGAGTACCAGATGAAACGCATCAACCAGACCCAGGTGCGGCCCGAGATCGGATTCACGTTCGCCAACGGGTTGCGCAGCCTCGTTCGCCAGGACCCGGACATCATCATGGTCGGCGAGATCCGCGACAAAGAGACGGCAAGCCTCGCCGTCAACGCCGCGCTCACCGGTCACCTCGTGCTCTCGACACTCCACACCAATTCCGCCGCAGGCGCCGTCGCGCGTCTCCTCGACATGGGCATTGAGCCGTTCCTCCTGGTGTCGACTTTGCGCGTCATCATCGGCCAACGCCTCGTACGCAAGCTCGCCGCCGACAAGGACAAGCACGAGCTCACGCGTGACGAACAGGCGCAGTTGGAGAAGGTCGTCGATGCCGGCAACGTGCTCCGCGCGCTCAAGGAGGAAAAGGCCGTTTCGAAAGACGCGACATGGAATAAAATTCCTTTTTATGCGCCGAAAGAATCCACCGAATCTCCCTCCGGCTACACCGGCCGCATCGGCATTTACGAAGTGTTGCCGGTCACGCAGACCATCAAGGAATTGGTCATGAAGAATGCGACGGGTGACGACATAGAGAAACAAGCAAAGACGGAGGGCATGCTCACGATGAGCGAAGACGGTATTTTCCGGGCCGCGCAAGGCA